>FWPU01000020.1_pt1 | contig 208336 bp, 195 predicted proteins | sample 2228361 | NCBI WGS metagenome assembly FWPU01 (sample SAMEA103939777, study PRJEB20133) | metagenome | reverse complement strand
TCAAGCATACAAAGATTTAATCCAGTACCATTGCTGGGTTAAACCCGAAGGTAAAGACACTTGCGGTTGGTAGCCCAAAATTTGCCGAGCTTTAGACACATCCGCAGCAGTGTGGCGAGCATCTCCCACCGCTTTTGGCAGATAATTTCTGGGGACAGAATATCCGACGATTTCCTCCATCACAGTGAGAACTTGGTTTAGCATCACGGTGCTACCACCGCCGATATTAAAAATTTCTCCCACTGCTTGGGGAACGCAAGCAGCAGCGAGATTGGCGGCGACCACATCACTGACATAGGTAAAATCTCGAGTTTGCTGTCCGTCACCGTAAATAGAAATTGCTTGTCGGTGCAACATAGCTTGCAAAAATTTATGAAATGCCATGTCTGGGCGCTGTCGGGGACCATAAACGGTAAAGTAGCGCAATGCCACCCAAGGAACTCCAAAGTTTTTGTAATACAGGGCGCACAAACGTTCTGCTGCCAACTTGGTAATGCCGTAGGGTGAAACTGGTTGGGGACAGACACTTTCGTTTGTTGGTAAAGTTTCGGCCTCGCCATAAACGCTGGAAGTAGAAGCAAATACTAACCTTTGCAATCTGGGAGCATTTTTTGCTGCTTCCAGCAACACCTGGGTGGCGTTGAGATTGCGTTCGGTATAGGCGCCAAAAGCCTTACCCCAGCTAGCTCGCACTCCTGCTTGCGCCGCTTGGTGGTAGATCACATCCACATCTTCTAGAAGTGTTTTCCAATCTAAAGCCTGCATGCTTGCGGCTATCAATGTCAAACCGGGATGGTTTTGTAAGTGTGCGATGTTCTTTTTTTTGAGACTGGGATCGTAGTAATCGTTGAATTCATCGATGGCGATGACTTGTTCTCCTCGTTGTAATAAAGCTTCTACTAAATGGGAGCCGATAAATCCTGCTGCTCCTGTTACTATACTTTTAGTCATTTTGTTGCTCAAAAGTATTTTGTCTTGTCATTATTTAGTAATAGAACCTCAATCTTAGCGTTGTTAGCGCTAAGCGATCGCCAACATGCAATTTGGGAGAAAAATCGAAGACAGTTCAGTTATTTTATGACAAAAATTACTGAGTGTCAGGGTCAAAATAAAGACTTAATTCCCCCTGCAGCAAGTAACGGTATCGCCAGCAACAGGCGTAAGTATTAAAATAAGGGAATTGAACGGCGCACTGGCTAAAAATGCACGGGGAAAGAGCGTGAAAGTTTTAATTGTAGGTAACGGAGGGCGGGAACACGCCCTGGCTTGGAAACTGTTACAGTCAAAGCAAATCGAGCAGGTAATATGTGTGCCGGGAAATGGCGGTACGGCAACGATGCCAGGTTGTCAGAACTTGTTGTTGGCAGCGGATGACTTTGAGAGTATAGCCCAATTTGCAAAACAACAGGAAGTTTCTTTGGTGGTTGTTGGCCCGGAAGCACCTTTAGCTCAAGGAATTGCAGATTATTTACAAAATCAGGATTTAAAAGTTTTTGGTCCCAGCAAAGCAGGAGCGCAAATAGAAGCAAGTAAGGCTTGGGCAAAAGCATTGATGCAGGAAGCAGAAATTCCCACCGCAGCAGCTGCGGTGTTTACCCAAAGGGAAGCTGCAAAATCCTACGTCCAAGAACGCAAAGCACCAGTGGTTGTCAAAGTAGATGGTTTAGCCGCCGGGAAAGGCGTTACGGTAGCTCAAACAGTGGATGAAGCATTAGCTGCCATAGATGCGATTTTCCAGGGACAGTTTGGCAGTGCTGGAAATTGCGTTGTGATTGAAGAATATCTAACAGGACAAGAAGCTTCCGTTTTGGCTTTGACCGACGGGCTGACAATTAGACCGTTGCTACCAGCTCAAGACCACAAACGTATTGGCGAAGGCGACACTGGAGAAAATACAGGTGGAATGGGGGCTTACGCACCAGCACCCCTGGTGACGCCACAGTTATTGGCACGCATTCAAAAAGAAGTACTAGAAAAGGCGATCGCAGCTTTAAGAAACAGAAAAATTGATTATCGAGGCGTACTGTATGCAGGATTAATGATTGCTCCCGATGGCAGTTTTAAAGTTCTGGAATTTAACTGTCGTTTTGGCGATCCAGAAACTCAGGCGATTTTGCCGCTACTGGAAACTCCTTTAGAAGAGTTGATGCTAGCTTGCGTAGAGCAGCGGTTGGCAACTTTACCCTCCATTGCTTGGAAACCAGGTGCAGCTGCTACCGTAGTTGCCGCCTCCAAAGGTTATCCCAAAGCTTACAAAAATGGTATGGTAATTACAGGCATTCCTCAAGCCGAATCTCAAGGAGCAATTGTGTTTCACGCTGGTACGAAATTAGAAGGACAACGATTGCTGACAAACGGCGGCAGAGTGCTCAACGTTACTGCAGTAGGAGAAAATCTCGAGCAAGCTCTCCACAAAGCATACGCTGGAATTCGATGTATTAATTTTGAGGGAATGTACTACCGAAGGGATATCGGATATCGGGTGCAGGCGCTCAAAAGCAGTTAGTTAAAAGAGGAATTCAATCGCCCGCCCCGACCACAGTCGGGGTGAAAGTTGCCCAACAGCAGCCGGCAACAGTACAATAGAGGCACACTCGCTCAAAGACTTCAAGGTAGGGCACACGAGTAACTGCCGTTGAGGCCAAAAGAGGAGGGAAAAAGCAGGGGAAAACTTTTGCTGGTACTCTGACTCGAGACGTGTTTGTTTGGTTTGATTAATTTTAATTTCAAAGTTTTACATGCCTACCAAACCCGGCTGTGGAAACTGCAAAAGCGGTCAACTCCACTATCTCGTCGTAAAGTATGCAAAACAAGGAGTTGGCAACAAGTAAATGAAAATATCACACTATGTTCCGGGTAGGTGTTTGGTAAATTGTACACTATATACTTTGACATACTTTGACTTGCATCAAGTCGTGTTTCATACCAACGACTACCGCCATAACAACTTTTTATTAAAATGCTGGCCTTTGTAAAAACAATCCGAGAAGCGATCGCTAATTGGTGGTCAGAGTTTACGCTCCAGACCAAACTTTTGGCTGCCGTCACCTTGGTGGTATCATTGGTAATGAGCGGTCTGACCTTTTGGGCAGTAAACACCATTCAGCAAGATGCACGCCTGAACGATACTCGTTTTGGCCGCGATTTGGGACTGCTACTTGCCGCTAACGTTGCACCTTTAATTGCCGACCACAATCTCAAAGAAGTAGTGCAATTTTCCCAGCGCTTCTACAGCAGCACCTCGAGCGTACGTTACATGCTCTACGCCGATGAAGCCGGGAATATATATTTTGGCATTCCCTTTTGGGAACCGGAAGTAGAAACTTCTCTGACAATTAAACGGCGCATTCAATTGCCAGATGACTACGCCAGCGATGCTGACAAACCCATGGTCAGGCAACACATGTCCCCAGACGGTGTAGTCACGGATGTTTTTGTACCTTTGACCGTTGATAACAAATACTTGGGAGTTTTGGCGATCGGTATTAATCCCAATCCCACAGCGGTCATCTCCACAAACTTTACCCGCGACGTCACCATAGCCGTATTTATCTCTATTTGGGTAATGGTGATTCTAGGAGGAGTAATCAACGCTTTGACGATTACCAAGCCAATTAAGGAGTTGTTGCTGGGAGTCAAGCAAATTGCCGCCGGGAACTTTAAGCAACGTATTGACTTGCCATTTGGAGGCGAACTCAAAGAATTAATTCTCAGCTTCAACGAAATGGCAGAGCGTTTAGAACGCTACGAAGAACAAAATATCGAAGAACTCACAGCCGAAAAAGCAAAGTTGGAAACTTTAGTTTCTACCATTGCAGATGGCGCTGTGTTAATTGATAACAACATGCAAGTGATTTTAGTTAATCCGACTGCACGGCGCATTTTCGGTTGGGAAGGAGTAGACGTAGTTGGTGAAAATGTTTTGCATCATTTACCACCATCGGTGCAAGCTGAAATCACTCGTCCTTTGTACCAAATGGCAGCGGGAGAATGTGAAAGCGCCGAGTTTCGCATTCACCTTACCCAAGGAATGCATCGCACGATTCGCATTCTCCTTACTACGGTGCTTGACCAGCAAAGAGAGAATGTTAAGGGTATTGCCATTACCGTACAAGATATTACCCGCGAGGTCGAGCTCAACGAAGCAAAAAGCCAATTTATTAGCAATGTTTCCCACGAGTTGCGAACTCCCCTATTCAACATCAAGTCTTTTATCGAAACTTTACACGACTACGGGGAAGAACTAACGCCAGAACAACGGCAAGAATTTCTCGCCACAGTCAATCACGAAACCGATCGCCTGGCACGCTTGGTCAACGATGTGTTAGATTTATCCAAGCTGGAATCGGGTCGCCGCTACAACTTAGATGCGGTGGATCTAGGACAAGCAATCGAACAAACACTGCGTACTTACCAGCTCAACGCCAAAGATAAAGGCATTGAAATTATTCAAGAAGTAGAACCAAAACTGCCTTTGGTAGTAGGTCATTACGATCTATTGCTGCAAGTTTTGGCAAATTTAGTTGGTAATGCCCTCAAATTTACCCAAGCAGGAGGTAAAGTTGCCATCCGTGCTTATACATTAGCATCCCCTTCCCAAGAAGGTAGCGATCGCCCCCAGCAAGTACGAGTGGAAGTTTCCGATACAGGTATAGGTATTGCTCCAGAAGACCAAAAAGCAATCTTCGATCGCTTCTTCCGAGTCGAAAATCGCGTTCACACTTTAGAAGGTACTGGTCTGGGACTGTCCATTGTCAGAAATATCATCGAAGACAAGCACCACAGCAAAGTTCATTTGGTGAGCGAAGTAGGTGTAGGGACAACTTTTTGGTTCGATTTGGCAGTTTTTGAAGAAGAAATAGCAGGTCGAGAACAAGGTGCAGTTACAGAAGCAGCTGCTCAAACGCACACCATTTCCGCCAGTTGAGGTAGTGTCATCCCACTTGCTATGAGCCGAAATTTAACAAACTCACCAACAAGCACACCAAAAATAAAGCAAGTAACAAAACTAAAGCCTGATTTTGTCTGAGCCAATTTTTCCACTTTGCACTCAAACTTGGAGAACGGCGTAATTGCTGCAATTCCAAGTTTCTCTCTACAAGATTTTGATATAAAGTACACTCTTGGGCGTGGGGACGCTGAGGAAAATTACAGGTGTCATCAGCATGGTAAGTGCAACTGTCACAAAGATAGCTACCCAAAGGAGCGCGGTGTAAAGTCACACCAGGATGACCGTAGGCTTTGAGCTCGGTACGGCAGTAAGGACAAGTAATAGCCTGAGAATTAACTTTTTGGTAACAGCGAGGACAAGTAGCAGTATTCACGGGGCCAAAAGGTGTCGACACGCGAATATTCTCATCTTAGCCACTACCACGGCAACATGGGTAATCAAGTAAGCTAGTTTTTGGCAACTAAATTTCCCCTTGCTACTGCCATTAAGCTTCTATTCGGAGAGAATTGGTATTAGATGCAGAAAATTGTTGCCATGACACAAGCTAAAAATGTTCTGGGAAAACCTCTAGAAATTTGTTGCACTTCGCCAGTGACAGGCTTTTATTGCGATGGAACGTGTAACACGGGTGCGGGTGACTTTGGCGCTCACGTAATCTGCGCGCAAGTGACAGAAGAGTTTTTGGCTTTTACCAAATCTCGAGGAAACGATTTGAGCACGCCTGTTCCCATGTATAACTTTCCGGGTCTCAAAAGCGGCGATCGCTGGTGCTTGTGTGCCTCTCGCTGGAAAGAAGCACTAGATGCTGGAGTTGCACCACCTGTAATTTTGTCAGCAACCCATGCTTTTGCTTTGGAATACGTTTCCTTAGATGAATTGAAGCAACATGCTCTCGATTTAAGCTAAAGACCACATTCGTCGCGACATCAGGCACAAAAACTGGCAGGATGGGCAATGAATCATGCTTGTTGCCCACCCTGAATTTTTAACTCACAGGAAACAGCTGTTGTTGAAAGAAAGCTTTCAAAACTTTTTCAGCTATCTGCGGACTGGTTAAGCCTAATTCTGCCTTAGATTCCTCGGGTTCGGCGTGTTCCACAAGTATATCGGGCACACCAATGCGTTTGATGGGAACTACAATATCCGCATCTAACAGCGCCTCTGCAACTGCAGAACCAAAACCGCCCATAACGCAGCCTTCTTCCAAAGTAACAACACGTCCGATTTTCCGTGCTAGTGGCAAAATCAATTCCGTGTCTAAAGGTTTGGCAAAACGAGCATTAATCACAGTCGCTTGAATACCGTGTTCGCTGAGAATTTCTGCTACTTGCACGGCGGGATGGACCATTGTGCCATAGCCGATAATTAACAAATCGTCTCCATGGCGGAGAATTTCTCCTTTGCCAATTTCTAAAGCCTCCCAGCCTTCTTCCATTAAAGGAACGCCATAACCGTTACCACGGGGAAAACGCATGGCAATCGGTCCCTGAGTGTGGTTAATACCCGTGACGAGCATGCGTTGTAGTTCCGCTTCATCTTTGGGTGCCATCAACACCATATTGGGAATGCAGCGTAAATAGGCAATATCATACATGCCTTGGTGGGTGGGACCATCTGCACCCACAATTCCTGCTCGGTCCATGCAGAAGAACACGGGCAAATTTTGGATGCAGACATCGTGAATAACTTGATCGTAGGCGCGTTGTAAAAAGGTAGAGTAAATAGCAACAACAGGACGCATACCTTCTGTTGCCAATCCAGCTGCCAAAGTCACGGCGTGTTGTTCGGCAATACCGACATCAATATACTGATTGGGCAGTTTGGCTTGCAGTTTGTCCAAGCCGGTTCCCGTTGCCATTGCAGCAGTAATACCGATAATTTTTGGATTTTGTTCTGCGAGTTTGACTAAGGTGTGAGCAAAAACTTTTGAGTAGGCAGGAGGTTTAGGTTTGTTAGAGGGAATGGCTTTACCAGTAGCTAAATTAAAGGGAGATTGGGCGTGGTAACCTACTTGGTCTTTTTCAGCAATTTCGTAACCCTTACCCTTAACAGTTGCTACGTGTACCAACACAGGTCCGGGAATTTGGTGTGCTTGTTGGAAGGTAGCAATTAATTCTTCTAAATTGTGGCCGTCTACAGGTCCCATATAAGTGAAGCCGAGTTCTTCAAAAACAGCCCCAACCTTGGGAACGGCCAAACGCTTCATTCCTTCTTTAATGCGTCCCAATTCTGGAGAAAGGGACTCGCCTACAAAGGGAATTTGTTTAAATTGCTCTTCCAGGTTATCCTTGAGAAACTGTACCGGACCGCTCAGGCGCATTTTGTTTAAGTAGCGGGGAATGGCACCGACATTTGGAGATATAGACATTTCGTTGTCGTTGAGGACAACCAATAAGTTTGTTTTCGGTAAATGTCCGGCGTGGTTTATGGCTTCTAATGCCATGCCACCAGTAAGTGCTCCATCGCCGATAATCGCTACAACTTTAAATTTTTCCCCTTTTAAATCCCGCGCTAAAGCTATGCCTAAGGCAGCGGAAATACTCGTGGAAGCGTGTCCTGCACCAAAGTGGTCAAATCGACTTTCACAGCGTTTGAGATAACCAGCAATACCATCTTTTTGCCGCAGCGTGTGAAAGCGACTGTAACGCCCTGTGATGAGTTTGTGGGGATACGCTTGATGCCCAACGTCCCAGATGACTTTATCGCGGTCTAAGTCCAAGGTTTGGTAAAGCCCAAGCGTTAACTCTACAACACCCAATCCCGGTCCCAAGTGTCCTCCTGTGGCTGCTACTGTTTGTAGATGCTTATCCCGAATTTGACGGGCAATTTGTTGCAACTGCCGAATTGATAATCCATGCAACTGGTTGGGATGGGTGATTTCGCTCAGATGCATACTATAGGGTTTTCCTCTCTAGATTTTATAAACTGATTTTCCCACGCTCATTATGGTGAAAAACATTTCTGAAAAATAATGAGTATAAATAATCTTAATCATTTTCCCTTTGTTAAAGGTTTTGGGGTGCAGGAGGTGCTTCTGGTGTTTGTGGTTGTGGTTGCTGTCTTTGCAAATATTGACTTAATACGTAAGCCATGTCGCCACGCGTCATTGGTTTCAAGGGAGAAATATTGTTTTGGGCGTCTGTATTGATAAATCCTTCTGCTGCAACTGTGGCGATCGCTCGACGGGCCCAAGTTGGAATCAATGCAGCATCAGCATAAGGGGCTAGTATTTCCCTAACGGTCTCGTCAGAAAATTGAAATACTCCGTAGGCTTGAGCAAAAATTGCCAAACCTTCTGCTCTTGTCACTTTTTGGTTCGGGAAAAATAAATTTCCTCGGTAACCTTTCATAATGTTGGTTTTTACTACTAATTGAATATCGCGAAACGCCGGATGAGAGGCAGGTACATCTGCAAATACAACGTCATCTTTGCCGGAAGCTGCAGGACGTTTATCCAGTCGAAATACTTTCACCATTATCGAGGCTAATTCTGCTCGGGTGAGAATTTTTTCTGGATAAAATTTATTATCTGGATAATTGCTCATCCAGTTAGCAGCAACTACCTGTTTGATTTCACTTTCTGATGGTTGTTTAGAACCTGTTTGTTGTTGAGCGTAAGCTTGAGTGGGAAAGTACTGCAGTAGTGCTGCTAAAGCGAGAATGCTAACAAATCGACGTCCTGTCATAACTATGCCAATTGCTACTATTTGCTATTGCTTCAGACACTGGCAAAACCAGAAAAAAGGAGTTTATTGTTTTTGGTGGTTCGCTGGGTCTTGGCAAAAGGTATTTGGCGATCGCAGCAACGGAAAATAGAAAAGTTGGGAATAAGGTATTTTTTTGCTGTCTTCCCTTGTCTATTACCTACTAAATCAATCGCCAAAGACAAAGTTAAATAACCCATCAAATAATTTGGTTAAATCAAAGATTCTAAACGTCGCACCAAATCTGAAGGTTGCAATACTCCCTCAATTCGTTCTACTGGCCGCCCTTGCTTAAAAAGTACCAAAGTTGGTAGAGCGTATATTTGGTATTCATTAGCCAACTGGGGATATTTTTCCGTGTCAATTTTGACAATTCTAATGCGCCCTTGGAGTTGAGCATTAACTTGCTCTAGGATTGTGGCCATGATCCGGCAAGGGCCGCACCATTCGGCGTAAAAATCTACCAATACGGGTACGTCAGAACCAGACAGCATCTCTTCGAAGCTGTTAAATTGCTTTTTAGTAGACATGTAAACACTCTATTTTGCTACAGTTTGATTTTAATGGTAGTTCTTGCCAGCCTGTACAGATGTAAAATCATTTTTCGCTGCTTTTGAATGTCGGCTGCGCTTGCTCAACAATAGCATTTATAATTTTTCCATTAAGAATTTACGTTTGGCAATTTTTCGAGTGCGAACGAGAGCAAGGAGTTTCTCCGGTGCCTGTGAAGTTTTATGATTAGCGCTGTGACGCCCAAAACTAACGATAGTAACTTTATGAGAAATTTGCCAGAATCTTTGCGAACCTTACAGGGAAAAGTAGCAATTGTCACAGGAGCTTCCCGGGGAATCGGGCGAGCGATCGCGCGAGAATTGTCAGAATATGGAGCCAGTGTAGTAATAAACTACAGTAGCTCCAGTGCCGCCGCAAAAGAAATAGTAGCAGAAATTACTCAGGCGGGCGGCAACGCCATTGCTGTAGCAGCTGATGTATCCAAGGTCGAGCAAGTGGAGGCTTTGGTAAATAAGGTGATGGAAAAGTTCAACCGCATTGATATCTTGGTTAACAATGCGGGTATCACTCGCGACACTCTACTTTTGAGAATGAAGCCAGAAGATTGGCAAGCGGTGATCGACACCAACCTAACAGGTGTTTTTTTATGCACTCGGGCGGCAAGTAAAATTATGCTCAAGCAGCGATGGGGACGAATTATCAACATCAGCTCAGTAGCTGGACAAATGGGTAATCCCGGACAAGCTAATTATAGTGCTGCCAAGGCAGGTGTGATTGGCTTTACCAAAACCGTTGCTAAAGAATTAGCTTCTCGGGGTATCACCGTTAATGCTGTTGCTCCTGGTTTTATTGCTACTGACATGACCAGCAATCTCAACGCTGAAGATATTCTCAAATATATTCCCTTAGGTCGTTACGGTCAGCCAGAAGAAGTTGCTGGTATGGTGCGCTTTCTTGTTGCCGATCCGGCAGCAGCATACATTACCGGTCAAGTTTTTAACGTTGATGGCGGAATGGTAATGGCGTAAGTACTAACGCCAAGATAAAAACAAGATTAAAATCCTAACGCTCGCCGTATTTTCCTTCCCAACTCTACGGGAATGTCCGCGGCGAACGCGGCGTTCTTGAAAAAATCAGGTGGTATAGCATCTGCAAATGGGTGCTGGCGCAATTGATTCATTCCTGTACCTTTTCAGTGGCTTTTATCCTCGGCCAAACAGTGAAGCCCAAAAGAATAACGATACCAACGGTGGTGGCTAGCATCACTAACAAGCTCATGCCTTGAATTCTCATTGCCAGCCAATTACACAGCAAGGTTATACCCCAAAGAATAAGTGCAGCATGACGTTGGGATAAACCCCAAGCTAGCAAGCGGTGGTGGAGGTGATCTTTACCAGGAGTACTCATAGGATTTTTTCCTGCCAAAAGTCTTCGTACAACCACCTGTGTGGTATCCAATACAGGTAGTAGCAGGAATAACACTGTTGGCACCAAAGAAAAGACAGTATTAACCTGCAATTTTCCTAGAATACTCGTTGCTGCCAGTACGTAGCCAAAAAAGTAGGCACCGGCGTCACCCATAATAATCCGGGATGGGTGAAAATTGTGGTGTAAAAAACCCAGCGCCCCGCCACCAAGTGCTGCTAGAACTAATGTTGCTGCTGCTCGATTGGGAAACTGGGCGGAAACCGCTAGTAAACTCATGGCGGTGATAAAACCCACTCCCCCTACTAAACCGTCCATACCATCCATAAAATTGATGGCATTGGTAATTCCTACCACCCACAGTACCGTTAGCAGTATTGTAAGTAGAGAATCAATGGGAGTGCCAAAAGTAACGTGAATGCTGATACGATTGGCTACTAATAGCAGTGCGGTTAGTGTTTGTACCAACAAGCGCACGCTAGGAGGTAAGCCGTACTGGTCATCGATAAAGCCCACCAGTACCAGCATTGAAGCACCTAAAAGAATTGTCAGTACCTGAGCTAAGACATTTTGCAGTTCAATGGGTCTGAGGAGGCTAGCTAGGACCAAGGCTGCTATTACTCCTGTATAAATAGCCAAACCACCTGCATTTGGCAAAGGTTCTCGGTTTAGTCGTCGTGCATTTGGTTGATCTGCCCATCCCACCCGCAGGGCAAATTTACGTACTATTGGAATCAAGCGCCACGTCACAACCCAACCTAACAAAAATGTAAAGACTACTGCCAACCAGCCGGAACCGCTTGGGTCGGCAATACCTAAAGCCTTAAGGAAGCTATATATATTCATTTGCTGCTTCCAGCGTCAGTGACTGCATCCAACATCAGCATCAAGTGTATACTAACCATTTTGTTCTCACCATCTTAGAGATGAAACATTGTCTGGGATTAGCACTCTTGGTCTGTGAGTGCTAAATTGTCTAATGGAAGAGCTCGCAAAGGAATAAATATGGCAAAAATTATTGCGTTTGATGAAGATTCGCGGCGGGCGTTAGAAAGGGGAATTAACGCCTTGGCTGATGCTGTGAAAATTACCCTCGGACCAAAAGGTCGCAACGTTCTTTTAGAGAAAAAATTTGGTACGCCCCAGATTGTTAACGATGGTATTACTGTTGCTAAGGAGATTGATTTAGAAGATCCTTTAGAAAACACTGGTGCCAAACTTGTCCAGGAAGTTGCTTCCAAGACTAAAGAGGTAGCTGGGGACGGTACAACCACGGCGACGGTGCTAGCACAGGCAATGATTCGGGAGGGTCTTAAGAACGTGGCTGCAGGAGCAAATCCTGTTGCAGCAAGGCACGGAATTGAAAAAACTGTGGAAAGGCTCGTGCAGGAGATTGCAAAAGTAGCCAAGCCAGTGGAAGGTAGCGCCATTGCCCAAGTGGCAACGGTTTCTGCTGGTAACGATGAAGAAATTGGCGCTATGATTGCCGAAGCCATGGAGAAAGTGACCAAAGACGGTGTCATTACCGTTGAAGAATCCAAATCTTTGACAACGGAATTGGAAGTTGTGGAGGGAATGCAGATCGATCGCGGTTACATTTCTCCCTACTTCATCACCGATAACGAACGAATGACGGTGGAATTTGAAAACGCCCGTATTTTGATTACTGATAAAAAAATCAGTAGCATTCAGGATTTGGTACCAGTTTTGGAAAAAGTTGCCCGTTTGGGTCAACCGCTGCTGATTATTGCTGAAGATGTGGAAGGAGAAGCTCTAGCAACTTTAGTTGTCAACAAAGCGCGGGGCGTACTGTCGGTGGCTGCGATCAAGGCACCTGCCTTTGGGGAACGCCGCAAAGCTATGCTGGAAGATATTGCCATCCTCACAGGCGGACAGCTGATTTCGGAAGAAATTGGTTTGAGCCTGGATGCGGTTTCTTTGGAAATGCTGGGAACTGCTCGCAAAATTTCCATCGACAAAGAAAACACTATTATAGTTTCTGAAGCCGGACAGAAAGCGGACGTGCAAAAACGCATTGCCCAAATTCGCAAGCAGTTACAAGAAACGGATTTGGAATACGATAAAGAAAAACTGCAAGAGCGAATTGCTAAGCTGGCTGGTGGTGTAGCTGTTATTAAAGTTGGTGCAGCTACAGAAACCGAACTTAAGGACCGCAAGCTGCGGATTGAAGACGCTCTCAACGCTACTAAAGCCGCTGTGGAAGAGGGAATTGTACCCGGTGGCGGTACTTTATTAATTCATTTGACCACAAAAATCGAGGAAATCAAAAACAGTCTTAATGAAGAAGAAAAAATTGGCGCTGACATTGTCGGGCGATCGCTAGATGCTCCTTTGCGTCAAATTGCAGATAACGCCGGTGCAGAAGGTTCGGTTATTGTCGAAAAAGTCCGTTCTACGGAGTTTAATGTTGGCTACAACGCTGCTACCGGAGAATTTGAAGACTTAATTGCTGCAGGTATTATCGATCCTGCTAAGGTTGTGCGTTCGGCTTTGCAAAACGCTGCTTCTATCGCGGCTATGGTTTTGACCACAGAAGCGATCGTTGCTGAAAAACCTGAGAAAAAACCCGCAGGCGGTGCTCCCGATATGGGTGGCATGGGCGGTATGGGTATGATGTAGTCCAAGAATTGGTGTTATTTCTTCCTAACAGTTTGTCCTTTTTCAGACAAACTGTTTTTTTCTGATGCAGGTATAGTCATCTACTTCAGTACATCTGCAAAACCGTAGATACTAACCAGCAGCAATAAAATTGCCGTTAGTTGAGTGATACGCGTTTGGGGTGAAGGAGCGATCGCTTCCCGCACTAAGATCGAAAATGATGCCCCAACCACGAAACTTAATCCCAAAACAACATAAGGTGTTTCCGTCGGTACAAAAATAGAAATCGCCAGCATGGCAATTGCTAGCGTTAGCATCAACAGTTCGACGAACCGGGGTGGGTTATATTGGCTTGATAAAATCAAGGTGTTTAACCAAAAGCGCCAACTTCTCATCACAATTCCGTTACAAAAAGTCCAGAGGGGTAAGTTAGGTGCAAAATGTTTGCCAGTTGGTAGCGAGCACTCGACAGTACTCTTTGCTGTGGCGCCTGTTTGCACCCGTATAGCAATTGGTTATTTACTACTATCCACTACCCAATAATTATGATCAAAATTAGCGTTAACGAACACCGGTTATAATTTGACCGCTACCATTTGTTTGGGCAGGGTTTTCCTGTGGTATTTCTACACCAAACACGCGGGCAAAAGCTTTTTCTACTTTGTAACCGGAATCAATCGATTCTAAAGGATCTTTGCGCAAGCGATGGCGCAAGCACAATGTTATCACGCGGCGAATATCATCAACCGTTACTTCGGTGCGCCCTTCTAAGGCCGCTAGAGCTTTAGCGGCGCGGTTAGTGACAATGTCGCCCCGCAAACCGTCCACGTTTAATTCAGAGCAAACTTCAGAAATTTTCAGCCGCAAGTCGTAGTCGATGGTGACTGAGGGTAAAAGTTCTTGGGCTTTAACGATCCGCTGTTGCAGTTGTTGTTGCTGGGGTTGGTATTTTTCTATGAATTTGAGAGGGTCTTGGTCAAATTCGGCGCGCTGTTCTACAATTTGTACCCGCAAAGCAGGTTCTTTGACGGTATGAATTTCAGCGTGCATTCCGAAGCGATCGAGGAGTTGGGGACGCAGTTCGCCTTCTTCGGGGTTACCGGAACCAACCAGAACAAAGCGAGCTGGATGGCGAATGGAAATACCTTCCCGCTCTACCGTGTTCCAACCGCTAGCAGCTGAGTCTAGCAGCACATCTACCAGGTGATCGTCGAGGAGGTTAACTTCGTCTACGTAGAGAATACCGCGGTTGGCTTTTGCCAACAGTCCTGGTTCAAAGGCTTTAACGCCTTCGGATAAAGCTTTTTCAATATCGATGGTGCCGCAGACTCGGTCTTCGGTGGCGCCCAAGGGTAGATCTACGATTTGGACTTTTTTGTAAACGACGGGAATTTCTTCTCCGTTTTCTAATTTTTGGCGCACTTCATCGCTCATCAAATCGGGGTCGCTGGGGTGGCTGTTGAAGGGATCGTTAGCAACTACCGGAATTTCTGGCAATAGGTCGGCTAAGGCGCGGATGGTTGTGGATTTACCGGTACCGCGATCGCCCATGATCATCACGCCACCTATTTTCGGATCGATAACATTCAAAATCAGGGCCAGTTTCATCTCTTCCTGACCCACAATTGCCGTAAAGGGAAATACCACGCGGCGCGCAGCAGCGGTAGCAACAGCTGTAGGACTCACTAAATTAACCTTATGAATATTTTTCTTATTACCGTTTCTTATTGTGCCATAGCTCGGTGGCAGGAATAACTTAGAAAGTCAACAAAACAGAACTCAAAATATCAAGGTTTTAAGCTGGGGGGAAATTTTCCGCACTTGATATTCCGCTGTCTCTACCATTTCCCAATTAAATTCCAGTTCTTGACGAAATTTTTGTTCGATAGCATCTAGTTCGGCTTGGGGAATTGCTTGCCAGTGCTTTCGCGTTTTCCAATGAATCACTAAAATTACCTGGGTAGGATCTTTGGGATTGAGCCAAACTTGTTTGCCGAGAAAGCCGGGATAATTAGCTAGGGCTGCTGTCCAAATTTCTGCGTCTTTGTGGATGTATTCTTCTCGTCGTGCTGGTGGTACTTTAAACTTCAGTAATTCTATACAATGTTGGAAATCTTCGTTCTCGGCCATTTTTAGTTGTTTGTTTCCATCCTGAAAAAGAATATCACGAACATCTGCTTTCTGGTTGCTGTTTGTTAAGGGCGATCGCTGTTTTTTACCTATTTATTTTTTCTTGACAAAATAGCAAATTTATGCATCTGCAAATCAGCAATTGACCAAGAAAGGCGAGATACATTTTATGACCAAGTACATTTTGGCACTAGACCAAGGCACAACCAGTTCACGCTGCATCGTCTTCGACCGCGAAGGCAATATCCTTACCGTTGCTCAAAAAGAATTTTCCCAAATTTTTCCCCAGCCTGGTTGGGTGGAACACGATCCCGAGGAAATTTGGTCTTCTCAGATTGGCGTAACCAGCGAAGCTCTAGCCCGCCTCGATCTCAAAGCAAGCGATATTGCTGCTATTGGCATTACCAACCAACGAGAAACAACCCTACTTTGGGATCGCAAAACAAGCAAGCCGCTCTACAACGCCATCGTTTGGCAAGATCGCCGCACTGCTGCAGATTGCGAACAACTAAAAGCAGCTGGATATCAACCCGTATTTGAGAACAAAACAGGACTAGTCATCGATGCTTACTTTAGCGGTACAAAACTCAAGTGGCTGCTGGATAATGTACCCGACGCTCGCCAAAAAGCCAAGCGTGGAGAACTGGCATTTGGAACTGTTGATAGCTGGTTGATTTGGAAATTAACTCAAGGACAGCTCCACATCACAGATGTAACAAATGCCAGCAGGACTTTGTTGTTCAACATCCATACCCAGCAATGGGACGAGGAATTGTTATCTGTTCTCGATATTCCCCCTTCAGTACTCCCGCAGATACACAGTTGTTCGCAAGTGTATGGCTATACATCTGCACCTATTTTGGGCGGCTGCATTCCCATTGCTGGTATTGCTGGAGATCAACAAGCTGCTACCTTCGGACAGGCATTGCTACAACCTGGCATGGCGAAAAACACCTACGGTACGGGTTGCTTTATACTGCTAAACACGGGCAACCAGCCCGTACGATCGAACCACAAACTGCTCGCTACCATAGCCTGGAATATCAAAGGACGCACCTGTTATGCTCTTGAAGGAAGTGTCTTCATTGCGGGAGCGGTTGTGCAGTGGCTGCGGGACAAACTCGGCATTATTAAGCACAGTGCTGATATTGAAGCTTTAGCTAGCAGCGTAGCTGATAATGATGGTGTATATTTTGTCCCGGCTTTTGTCGGTTTGGGTGCTCCTTATTGGGACAGTTATGCCCGCGGTACAATTGTGGGGTTGACCCGCGGCTCCACCAGCGCCCATATTGCCCGTGCAGCGCTAGAAAGTATTGCCTATCAAACGGCCGATGTGATTGAGGCGATGCGTCAAGATTCCCAACTCGAGCTTTCTGAACTGCGAGTCGATGGTGGAGCTTCTCGCAACAACCTGCTGATGCAGTTCCAAGCTGATATTTTGGGTGTACCGGTTGTGCGTCCTAAAGTTACGGAAACCACTGCTTTGGGAGCTGCTTATCTGGCAGGATTAGCTGTGGGCTATTGGCAAAATGAAGCAGAAATAGTGCAGCAATGGCAAATGGAAAAACGGTTTGAGCCAAAAATGAGTGCCGATCGCCGCTTGAGGCTACTACATTCCTGGCGGCAGGCGATCGCCCAGACGCGACACCGCTAAAATCAATCGCAAAGCTAACCTACGCCACGCCTAGCCCAAGCACGAGCCTGCAAGTGGCTATGCTATCCAAAGCATAACAGCTGCTTTTGATATTGACGCGTCGAAAACCCTTGATTCTATTTTTGTAAGTTCCCGGCATGCAAACCGCACTCTTTGACAGCAGATTCTTCCCACCACCAGCGACCTTCGCGTTCGTGCTGATTGGGTAATACTGGTCTTGTACAAGGTTCGCAACCAATGCTGATAAAACCGCGTTCGTGCAATTTGTTATAAGGTACGTTCAAAGCGCGTATGTATTCCCATACTTGGGCAGATGACCAATTTGCCAAAGGATTGAATTTAATTAATTGATGGTCTTCGGTAGAAAAGGCACTATCAACTTCAATCACGGGAATGTGGTTGCGAGTACTGGGACTTTGATCTTTGCGCTGACCCGTGATCCAAGCATCAAGGGTACTGAGTTTCCGACGCAGTGGCTTCACTTTTCGTATAGCGCAGCATTCTTTGTGGCCATCTTCGTAAAAACTAAACAAACCCTTTGCTTCTACTAGGGCTTGCACTTCCGCAGCATCGGGGAACATTACTTCTAATTTAATACCGTAATGTTTTCTCACTTGCTCCAAAAATTGATATGTTTCTGGATGCAAACGCCCGGTGTCTAAAGTAAAAACACGGAAATTATTTGTGATTTTTGACGCCATGTCAATGAGGACAACATCCTCAGCGCCGCTGAAGGAAATAGCTATATTTTTAAAAGTTTCAAGGGCAAATTTGAGAATTTCCCGTGGAGTTTTTTGACTGTACTCTGCTTCTAAGGCGGCGATGTTTAAATTCCTTGGGACAACTACCATGGGTGAATGTTCTCCTCTGTCTGAATTCTAACAAGTTTGTCGGCTGCGCCGTCAATCGTCCAGCCTGCAAACCTTCCCCAAAAAATAAACTTTCTACAGGAGTTTACTATTATACCCGCTAACGGTAATATCGATTTCAACTCCAAGGGAAAGACCACCTTAGCTGGTATACAAATATCACCCAAACACAGCCAGAAACCCTGGTTTAGAAAAACCGGGTTCCTGCAATTTCACTGCTTGCAAACTTAGGAATCAAAGCTATCAATTTCGAATTCACAAGCTCTAGACACCTGTTCTGCTGTAAATGGCTCAAAACTAACCAAGGTAACTGCAGAAGGATTTTGTACCAACTCTTTTGCCAATAAAAACCCGCTAATTGTCCAAGTTTGATATTTTCTGGCTTGTTTGCCAATCAAGCGTCCCTTTCTGCCATCGTAATACTCCGGCCATTCATCTTCTCTAAGACGCGCTTGAGCAATTTCAATTGCTTTTTCTGCTAAGCAGACTCTATTAGTTTTTACCGCTGCTGCGGCTAGCATCCACATTAAAACCGGCCAGTTACCGCCGTTGTGATACGACCAAGGTATATTTTTAGGATCGCAGCCTGTGATGATTCTATACCCCTCGCCTTCCAATGCTGGGAAAACTATTTTCATCGGCATGTCTCCCACTAGATCCTCCCAGCGTTTTTCAATTAAATTCATAATAGCCTGGGATTGTTCTTCGCTGGCCAGGTCTGAGATAATTGCCATTAAGTTTCCTAGGGTAAAAAAGCGGGTATCTAGTTGCGATGGACCGACATTTCCTGCTAAATAACCGCCTGTTTTTGGTAGCCACCTGTCCAACTCGTAGTAGGGAAGGGAATCTACATATATGTTGAATTGATTCACCGCTCCCGTACCATATTCTTCTCCTTTGTAGCGATAAATAGCATTGAGGCGAGCTAAATCTATCCAGTAATGCTTGCGAATATGAGCGCGGAGAACGGGTAGGCGGTTATCAATAGCGTTAACGATATCTTGGTTACCGTTGCAAATTAGAAGTTCGCGAGCAGCACGCAGGGCAGCATAAAATAGGGATTGAATTTCCAGGGGATGTCCGTATATACCCAAGCGACGGTCTATCATGCAGGCGCCATCTGGAACCAGCAGTGTGGGATACATGTCAAAACGTGTCGCCAAACACAGTTCCATAATCAACCTCATGCCTTGTTGAAAATCGGGTTGATATGCTAAGGAGTAGTCTTTGGTAGCGGCGACATAAGCTCTTAGTAAAATCATCCACCACAAACAAGAATCTACTGGTGTGACTCTGGCGATCGCGTGTTCGCCAAAATCAGCTGCTAGGTATTCTTCTCCATTGTGGGACACGACCTTAAAGCTTGCAGGTATCATCCCCCGACCTGGTCTGTAAGCATCCAGCTGGTTCTGTTTTGGCTGTAACTTTAAGGTTTCTTCTAGAAAGTTACGAACAATATCCGTTCTGCCTTTGATGAGAAATAATATGGCGGAAGAGACAAAATCTCTAATAAAGCATTGGTCGTAATTAAGTGCATCCACTGTACCATCAAGGGCGGCTACTGTTCCTACAGCGCGACCTTGATAGTACATAATCGCTTTTTCCAGTGCTTCCCATGCTTCTGCTTCTAGAGATTTAATTGTTACCAATTCTTCTAATTGCATCGCTATAACCGCTCCCTATCGAGTTAGACTTTCTTGGTAGAAGTATTTGACCGTATTTCTCCCATTTTTATCATCATATAAACCTGATTTTTTAGAAATTGTAATTATGACGATATCCCACACCAAAAAAAGAAAAAAAAGTACCCCATAAATATTTTTTGAAATTTCTTTGCTACGCCAATAAATTAGTGTTGCTAATTCTCAACTCTTAATAATTAAACAATTGCCAATTTCTCTCAAATATAAACAGAATGTTTATCCTTTTTGGGTTACGTAGTTATACAGTTATAAAAAGGACTGATTTTCCTACGCTGTTGAGAAATTAGCATTTGACTGTTTACAAAGTCAAAAATTATTGTCGTGGATTTATTTGCATCTGAAAAGAAGGACTGAAGCTAAAGATGAAAAAAACTGACTTCATACTTTTCTGATCAGAATTATAACTAATTTTCACATTACGCAATATAGACTTCAAAAATCATTTTTTGTTCCGTTGACAAAAAATTCTAACCGGGAAAGTGATTTCCAAAACATTGCTAGCTGCTGTGGAATTCTAGGTCAATATGTGCTGAATGAGATGGAAACAGCTTTCTTTAATAAGATATTTGAAATTTTAATTGCGAATGTCTGTATTCTCAACTACACGGGATGAAATTGTGTAGTTTTTGCTACTGCATTTACCGATTCTAGAAACATTCTAGCTAAAAAATAGTTACGCTTTCGCCAAAAAAATTTAAAAAAATATAAAAATTTTTAATTAAGTAAACATTTTGTAACTTTTCTGGTAACAGGTGAGGAAAGCAACTGGATGGTTCCACTCTAAGATATGGTGAAATAAGGCGTTTGATTTTTTTAAAATTTAAAAAAAGAAATTTGAATGACAGCTAGAAACTTGCCTCTGCACAAAAAAGCTAAAGCTCTCAAACCAGGTAGTCGTCGTCCTGCAAAGGAACTGTGTAGCGAATGCGGACTGTGCGACACGTATTTTATTCACTATGTTAAGCAAGCCTGCGCTTTTATTAACCAACAGATAGACAAGCTAGAAGAACAAACCCATACTCGCCGTCGTAACTTAGATAACCCTGACGAACTTTATTTTGGTGTTTACCAAGAAATGATGGCCGCCCGGAAAACCGAACCCATCCCTGGTGCTCAATGGACGGGTATTGTTAGTACCATTGCCGTGGAAATGCTCAACAAAGGTCTGGTAGAAGGTGTTGTCTGCGTACAAAATTCTAAAGAAGACCGCTTTCAGCCCGTACCTGTTATTGCTCGCCGTCCCGAAGAAATACTGGCAGCACGAGTAAATAAACCTACTCTTTCTCCGAATCTTTCCGTGCTAGAGCAGGTGGAAAAATCGGAAATCAAGAAGTTGTTGGTAATTGGTGTTGGTTGTCAAATTCAAGCTTTGCGTGCTGTGGAACAAAAGCTGGGGTTAGAAAAACTCTACGTTTTGGGTACACCCTGCGTAGATAATGTTACTCGAGCCGGATTGCAAAAATTTCTAGAAACCACCAGCAAATCTCCCGATACGGTGGTGCACTACGAGTTCATGCAGGATTTTCGGATTCATTTTAGACACGAAGATGGTTCCGTCGAGACCGTTCCTTTCTTTGGCTTGAAGACGAATCAACTTAAGGATGTGTTTGCACCTTCGTGCATGAGCTGTTTTGACTATGTTAATTCCCTTGCAGATTTAGTGGTAGGGTACATGGGGGCACCTTTTGGTTGGCAATGGATTTTGGTTAGAAATGAACGTGGTAAACAAATGCTGGAATTAGTAAAAGACCAGCTTCAAACTCAACCAGTAACGTCTAAAGGCGATCGCAAAGCGGCCGTGCAGCAAAGTATACCAGCCTACGATCGAGGTGTAACTTTGCCGATGTGGGCGGCAAAACCCATGGGAGCAGTGATTGAAAAAATAGGTCCCAAAGGATTAGAATATGCTCGTTTCTCTATCGATTCCCACTTTACTCGCAATTATTTGTACCTGAAGCGAAATTATCCCCAAAAGCTACAGACTCACGTTCCAGAATTTGCCAAGCGTATTGTTGAGCAGTACAAATTGCCTGAGTCTTAACAAGTGCGTGTTTTTGTCATCAAAATGGCTGTTTTCATCGGCACTGGGGCTGGGCGGTGGTAGTATACAGAAGCTAGCGCCCAAAGCAAGCTGCGGTTGCGTTCTAGTAATTTATCCTGCCGTAGGAGTGGCGTTTTCCCACACTAACAGCTTCACAATTGGAAATTCCTGCTCCACGAACTGCCATTCTATCACGGGCATTGCCAGCCGAGGAAAGTTTCGGTGGCATCGAGCCACATTCAACAAGCACTTTTTGTCAAAGATTCTGGTATGGAACTTATAGCCCCCCAAAACCCCCGGGAGTTAAATTGGAACTAATGGTATTGTGAGCGAATTGCAACGAACACGACAATGTCAAGGCCAAGGCGCAACACAAGCCTGTAATTGAAGGTAAGTTTTTATGCCTGAAGTTAACAAAATCACAAAGAACGCTTGGGTAGGAGCGATCGCCCAACCAGCTGCGGAATTTTCTCTGACGCCCCTGAAAGTCGTTTTTGGTAAAATTCCTTCGGGTTTGCGAGGTACGCTTTATCGCAACGGACCAGCTCGCCTAGAACGAGGCGGTAGGCGTGTGGGACATTGGTTTGACGGGGACGGAGCCATTCTCGCCGTACATTTTACCGATGCCGGAGCTGCGGGTATATATCGCTACGTGCAAACTGCGGAATATGAAGCGGAAACCAAAGCTGGGAAGTTTCTTTACAGTGTTTATGGAATGCACGCACCAGGACCAATCTGGAAGCGGTGGAACCGACAGGTTAAGAATGCAGCCAATACTTCAGTGTTAGCTTTACCAGAGAAATTGTTAGCTTTGTGGGAAGCAACAAAACCTTATGCTTTAGATCTGCAAAATCTTGAAACTAAGGGATTGGATGATTTGGGCGGATTAGATGACGGATTGCCTTATTCTGCTCATTACAAGCGAGATCCACGTACTGGGGATATTTTTAACTTTGGTGTCAGCTTTGGTAGTGATGTGCGGTTAAATCTTTACAGGAGCGATCGCACTGGCAAAATAGTACAAAAATCAGCGTATAAATTAGAGCAGTTTGCTGTCATTCACGATTTTGTTTTTACCGATCGGTATTTAGTATTTTTCATACCACCGATGCGTATGAAATTACTACCAGTGTTGCTCGGTTTAACTACCTTCAGCGAAGCTTTTGTTTGGCAACCGCAGTCGGGAACGCAAGTGTTGGTCTTCGATCGGGAAACCTTATCTTTAGTTAGTCGCGGTGAGACCGATCCTTGGTTTCAATGGCATTTTGGTAATGGTTTTATAGACAGCGACGGGTTGATAATGCTGGATTTAGTTCGATATTCAGACTTTGACCAAACCAATCAGTATTTAAAAGAAGTGGCGACTGGAGAGACCCGCACAGTTGCAAAAGGAACGCTGTGGCGAGTACATCTCGATCCAAAAACTGCGAAAGTCAAAGCGATGCAGGAAGTTTTCCACCGCAAGTGCGAGTTTCCAGTTGTTCAGCAGTCGCAAGTGGGACAACCTTGGCGTTATACTTATCTATCTGTACTTCGCCAAGATGCAGATTTAACTCAAGATTTTTTGGGAGCGATCGCCCGCTACGACCACAAAACTGAAACCTTTGTGGAAGCAGACTGCGGTCAAAATCGCTATCCTTCCGAACCAATTTACGCTCCCAATATCGAAAATCCCGAACAGGGTTGGATTTTAACGGTAGTGTACGATGGTAATTGCCATCGCAGTGAAGTTTGGGTCTTGGATGCGGATAAATTAGAGGCAGAACCAGTTTGCAAATTGGAACTACCCAGCGTGATTCCTCACAGTTTCCATGGATGTTGGAAATCAGCGTGATAGCGTGATGAAGAATGTCAAGGCTAATTTTTACATCCTCTCCAATACCTCAATTCCCAGCAAAGATAAGCCCAATTTCAAAGTTTTGGCGGTTAAATGACACAACACCAAACGTGAGGTTCGCACCGGTTCCTCGGATTTGAGCACCGGACAGTTTTCGTAGAACTTGTTAAATTTATCGCTTAATTGATACAAATATTCGCATAAACGGTGAGGCATCAAATCTTGTTCGATGTCCGCAAGAACTTGATCTAGCTGTAACAAATGCTTTGCCAAAGTTAATTCTGTATCCTCCTGCAGGAGAATTTTAGTATCTACTCCCAACTGCTCGTAGTCTATGTTACCTTCTCGACTAATTCCTTGGGTTCTGACGTAGGCGTAAAGCATGTAGGGTGCTGTGTTTCCTTTTAAGGACAGCATTTTGTCATAGCTAAAAACATAATCGCTGGTGCGATTTTGGCTGAGGTCGGCGTATTTAACTGCACCGATCCCGACTACTTTGGCAACATGAGCTTTGAATTGTTCTGTTTCTTGACGCCCTTCTGCTTGCAATCTCATTTCTAAATCTGTCCGCGCACGAGCGATCGCTTCCTCCAACAAATCCCGCAAACGTACAGTTTCGCCAGCACGGGTTTTGAATTTTTTGCCATCTTCACCCAATACCAAACCAAAGGGAACGTGCACCAATTCTACATCATCGCCAACCCAGCCAGCTCGGCGCGCTACCTGAAACACTGCCGCAAAATGGTTTGCTTGTCCAGCATCTGTCACGTAAATGATGCGCTGGGCCCGGTCTTGTTGAACCCGGTAGCGAATGGCAGCTAAATCTGTGGTAGCGTAGTTATAGCCACCATCAGATTTTTGCACGATCAAGGGTAGCGGTTCTCCTTGCTTGTTTGTAAATCCTTCCAAGAAAACAACTTTGGCGCCTTGATCTTCTACAAGTAAACCAGCCTTTTCTAGATCCTCCACCACTTTCGGCAATAAGGGATTGTAGAAAGACTCACCTCGTTCTGTTAAGCGGACATCCAGCAGATCGTAAATAACCTGAAATTCTCGCCGCGATTGTTCTACCAGTAATTTCCAAGCATGAAGGGTATCTTCTGCACCTGCTTGCAAGCGTACTACCTCTTGACGCGCTGCTTGTTGAAATGCTTCGTCTGCATCAAACCGTGCTTTTGCTTGACGGTAAAAAGTTACTAGGTCACCGATATCCAAAGCATCAGCAGTAGTCAAGGCTTGGGGGTAAACTTCTCGCAAGTAGGCTATTAACATCCCAAATTGCGTACCCCAATCGCCAACGTGATTCAATCGCAGCACGTCGTGACCCCGAAATTCTAGAATGCGAGCAATACAATCTCCAATTATGGTCGAACGCAAATGTCCGACGTGCATTTCTTTAGCGATGTTGGGACTGGAAAAATCTACAATCTCCCGTTTTGGTGTTTTTGTTTTGCCAATTCCCAGTCTGGGATCTGCTTGGATTGCACTTAGTTGCGCTTGCAAATATTCTGTTTTGAGTTTGAGGTTGATAAAACCAGGACCAGCAACTTCTGGTGGTTTGCAAATCTCTGATACATCCAGTTTGTCAACTATTTGTTGTGCGATCGCCCGTGGTTGTTGACCTAAACGCTTAGCTAAACTTAAAGCAACATTCGCTTGATAATCACCAAATTTGGGATTGCTTGCGGTCACCAATAGCGGATCCGTACCAACATAGTCAGTGCCAAAAGCTGCAACCAACGCCTGCTGCAATTTCTCTTTTAATTGTTCCTGGGTAGAGTTCATATTTGTGATTGGTTTTTAAACCTTGTTACCTCTGTTTCAACTATTCGCTAACAGAAGCATTGTAAGGCTGACTCCGATATACAATTCTTCATGTAGCATTATATTACAAATATGCACTTCTAACGGTACCAGCCGCGCTTGTTCCAAACTTCATCGCTCGTAGCCTCGATTTGAAATCGATTGTAGCTGAACTTGCACGGGTGTTCCAGGAACATTATCCTTTAACGGTACAATTACTAAATACAACCGAGATGGAGCACCTGCTTCACCTTTGACGACTCGTCCGATGGGTCCTAAAGTAGTTACAATCGCCGCACCCGAGGGGTTGGTTTGAAAATTCGCCAGGGGTAGTAGCTTGCCGTAAGGCGGACGAGAACGCTCGGATAGCGCCAGTTGATACGTGCTTTGAGGTTTTAGTCCCGTAACTGCTGCTTCCAGCAAATCAATAATACCTAAATTGTTAACAGTTACAGTGGTGGGAGCCTTTTTTGCTGGTGAACCTGGGGTACCCATAACTAAATGAGCTACGATTCCAGATTTTCCCAAGGGCTCTAAATTTGCCAATCCATCCCCAGCTGGAACTGCATCGGGAACATAAACTAATGCTTGCGAAGATTGACCGCTCTTAATAGTAGCAATGACTTTATTTTTGAGGGTATCTATAACGGCAACTGCTGTACCGTTTTCTAGTGCTACGTAGATACGAGTACCATCACCAGCAGGCCAAAGACCATGGGGTAATTCGCCTGTAGGAATAGTTGCTATCAATTTAGGAGGATTTGTGGTTGTAAAAACTTTTACCACATTCTCGCCACCGACTGTTACGTAGGCAAATTGTCCTTTTTGATTTCTGACAATGTTAACGTGGTTGGTTATGGGTCCGGTATCTAAAGTTGCAATGATGTGGAATGGAGCTTCCGCACTGAATACTTGAACTTTACCGGTATCTTTCAAAGTAAACCAAATTTGCTTTCCATCAGGAGTTGCAGCAATGTTTGGACAAAAAGGAGAAACTTGTTTAACTGTTGCTACCACTTGATGGGATTTAACATCAATAACGCTGGTTTGGGGAGTAAAACTAGAGCAGACAAATCCATACTTACCATCAGGACGAAATATTGTCATTCCAGGGCCATTACCAATGGTAACGCGTTGCTTTTCTTGATAAGTTTTACCGTCTAACACGGAAATGTAGTCTTCTCCCCGCACTGTTACCCAAACTTCACTACCATCAGGGGTGAAAAAAGCTTCATGAGGCGATCGCCCAACATAGGTAATGTGCTTAACTTTATTTGTCTGGGTATCAATAAAAGCTACTGAGTTAGAACCAACGGAAACTACCGCCAAAGTGCGACGATCTGGCGAAAAACCCATACCGTGCACCAGCAATTGTCCAGTATACAAAGGACTCAAATTTTCTGGTGCTGTTTTACCCAGACGAATTACTCCTAATAACTTATTAGTTTGGGGATTGTAAACAGAAATAGTATTAGAAGTTTGGTCAGCTGTGTAGACGCGATCGCGTCCGCTAATAGGAATATCTGGTGCGGATGCTGGGTAGGGAACTTGTCCGGCAAAGGCTGGTGCTGTCAAACTTAATACAATAGTAAAGGCGATCGTGGCGAGCGCTCGATTGTGCATGGTTAATTTAGTTTTGTGAAGATGATTGCGGACGCTTTAGCGCTAATTGCATTAATTCAATTTCTGATTGTTGAGTGACGATAATTTCCTGTGCTAATCTTCGCAGACGAGGATCGGTTCCGTGTTGCAACTCAATTTTTGCCATCTCAATCGCTCCTTGATGGTGGGGAATCATCATCGCTGCAAAGTCAATATCAGGATTTCCAGTCATCTTGACATTCTGCATCTTGTGATGCATCGACATCATTGCTTGCTCGAAAGCCTGATTTGCAACAGTAGGATGGTGCATCATTATAGACGCGATCGGGATACCAATGGATAGGGAAAGTAAAAAAGGTACGTTTAAAGACAACATATTTTCCTGTTTTGTTTTACGGCTTCACTATTTTCCAAGTTTCTTCGGCAATTTTATAATCACCAGAGGTAGATTTATACACTAAGGTATAGTCAACAGGGATTTTTGTTTTGCCGTTGTCGAATGTAACCAACGTCTCGACTATCTCGGTTCCTCCTTCTTTGGGTGTGGTTCTAATATTGCCAATCACGGTTTTCAAAGGTGCTTGGGCTTTGATAAACTTCTGCCATACCACCTGAATTTTCTCTTGCCCTTGATATTCTCCTGCTAGCGGACCGCCTACCCAATGCAAAGTGGGTGATTCGCCATACTGAGACATTACTTTTGCTAAATCACCTCGGGCGATCGCAGACCAATGACTTTCAGCTAAGGAAGTTACTCTACTAGTTGTGGAACTTTTACTAATACTACTGGCAGAAGTTGGAGATGTAGTTGTGCTAGGTGCAGAACTATATATAGAATCAGCATCACTTGCTGATTGATTGGTACAGGCTACACTCAAAGTCAAAACCAGCATTAACAACACTGGCAAAATAGTAATTTTTGATAAAGTCTGAGTAGAAATCATATTCAGCTAACCTCCTATTTTTTTGTAAATTTAGTCCATTGTTTGCCGTCAATAATGTCAATTATCTGGATATAAAAAATTTCATATTTCTATCAGCTTAAGTTGTAAATTTTCAAAAAACTAAGTACGTGTTGTCTATCAAATGAACAAATTATCTCCAGTCTTTCCTCGTGAAAAATTTACTATCTTGTGATTGTTCGTCTGTTTAAAAAGTTTTTGCTTTCACTATTTCAGCTTATGTCAATAAATACATAGAAGCAAACGTTTTTTCGATTTTAACGATAGTTTAAATCTATAAAAATGATTTTCCCGTATGTTGGCAACAAGTCAAAAGGGTGGAAGTTATCTGGTAAACGAGTTAAGCGCGGTCTATTTGTAACAGCAAAAGCCATTGAGCTCAACGCAGATAAACATGCTTGTGCTAATCTACTTTTAAAAGTAAAGGAACAGCTAAATGTTAGATTTAGCCAAGACCTATAGGGGACTTTTGACTGTCCCGCAGAAAGTTTTTCTCTGGAAGAATAACTGTAAAAAGCACAAGAGAGTGGCTTTAGTCCTTCCTGTAGCAACAGTTTGAATCCCCGTGACTTTAGTCCGGGTGCGAGTCAATTTTTTAAAGACGCACGCAAGGTCTGCGATACTTTCTTAAGGCGTCATCAGGGAGATACTTTCGCAATTGTGAGTTGATGCAAGTGTATTTGATTATGAGATTCTCGGATACCAAAATACCAACAGTATAAATATTTGATGATGCCTGGGGGTGTTGAGTACATTGTCATAAAAGAGGTTGTACCGTTACCATTTTTTCTAGTTCATCCACTATCACCCTTGCCAATCTGAATTTTTCTATTACCCAAGCATTCGTTATCAAGTGCATGCTTACTTTTGCCACTTGGTACTTACTTTCTTCAGTAGCTAAAGCAGCTGGTAACAGCAACTGATCCGCTAAATGTTCATCCACTGCTGCACCGGTTTGATGAAATTTCAGCAGTTCGTCGCAAGCGATTTGAGCTACTTTTTCTGCTGGTAAACCTACACGCCCCAAAGCACTAAACCCGGCCAAAGTATTTTCATACTCAGCAGTAAGAAATAAACCTGCTCCTGGAGCGATTCCTTTATATCGCAACGGTTGCACAGTAGCTTTTAATCCTGCTTCTTGTAATATATTTTCAGCACGAATTGCCATTCGTTGGGGAATGTGGGAAGGTAGTTCTGTTACCACTGCTAATCCGCTTGCCTGATGCCAAGCACCGCGTTGCACCAACTTTATTCCGCGTGGTTTTCTACCGCCACTTACCACTAACTCTGCCATACCCCCGCCTTGAGGATACCATCCCCAAGCACCTAATTCTACTTGTACTTGTATACCCATGCGTCTGAGGATTGGTAAGTATACTTGCTCAATATAAGTCATGGGCGGGCTAAAAGGGACGTGAGTTCCTCCCCGTAGTGTTACCTGGGAGTTACCAGTTGCCAATGCAAGAGGTAGGAGAATCGTCTGCAATACCAGACTAATAGCACCTGCAGAACCGCCTTCTCGTGCTTCACTAACGTCAAAGGTATAATTTCCCGCCGTTGCAGCACCACCAGGAATAAATTCCAGTGTCATGGAACCTAAAGCGTCACCCTGCACCTTAGCATGACAAATTGCTGCAGCAGCGCGAACAGCTGTTAAATGTTGAGCAGCTAGCCCTGGTTTTTCGCGTCGAGCGCGAATATTATAAATGCTGATAGGATTACCAGTAATAGCGGCTAAACTTAAGGAAGTGCGAAGAATCTGTCCCCCTCCTTCACCGTAGGAAGCGTCGATATGGATACAGTGGTTATGCACAGACAACGGTACTTCCGACTTTTAACTTTTAATTCCTAGTTCCAATGCTTTGTTTTTGACAGTTTTTATCAAACGATACGCATTGATTATTTACATTTTACCTGCTTTCGTTCAAACTAATCGAAATTTTCATAATTTAAACCTATTGTTTAGATATCTAGGAACGTTTGTTTCTATTGGTCGGACTATTGAAAGTGAGATCGACTTTTAGGAGGACGATGGAGAAGATACAGGTACCGTAACTAATTTTAGAACCAAAGCTGGTGTATCGAAAAATTTTGTTTGTCTTAGCGGCCTTAAAACTATTATTAATTTCACGGAATTGAATGTTGGCTGACCACACAGGTCTAAGATACCCAAAAAATCCTGCTAGCGAGTTAAGATTGCTGCTAGGGATAACTATCGCAAACAGAAGTGAGCGTGGCGATTTTAGTTTCTAAAAAACTAGGTTACCGCAATGTTCGTTAGCGGGAACTGCTTCCATCATTTTTTGTGGTTTAGGTAAGTCTAAATTGTTCATGAATTCAATAAAGTTTTGGCGATTTCTTCCTGCAAATCTGGGGTTCCAGTGTTTTTCTTCTCCAATGGTAGATACTGTATGTCCGCGGTAATCGTGACCGGGATACACTAAAGTTTCATCTGGTAAAGTAAATAATTTTTGCGTCACTGAATCAAACAAAGTTCCTGCATCGCCGCTTTGAAAGTCAGTTCGTCCGCAACCGCGAATAAATAATGCATCTCCAGTTAAAACTCGCTGTTGATTAACTAGATACGCCATGTGGCTATCTGTATGACCGGGTGTGGCGATCGCCTTAATTGTTAAGCTAGCCAATTGCAAGATTTCTCCGTCTTTTATGTAGCGATCTGCACAACTTGCTTGAGCTTTCTCGGGGACAATTCCCAAACAAGCAGTTTTTTGTCGTAATTTCGCCGTACCTGTTATGTGGTCTGCGTGGATGTGGGTTTCTAAGCAGTAACGCAAAGATAAACCCAATTCTGCTAGTAACTGCAAATCGCGTTCGACTTGTTCCAGTACCGGATCGACTAAGATAGCTTCTTGGGTTTCCCGGTCGGCAATTAAATAAGTGTAAGTACTGCTTTCTTTGTCAAATAATTGTCTGAACAACATAGTATTTTCTCCCGTTGGTTGGGGAACATTTTTATCCGCTTTGGTTCAAGAAGCGGATTCCGGTCAATAGCTAGCTTTGTGATTTTCACCCCACCGCCTTGCTATGTGTTTGGGTATTTTGTCGCCACTTCCTCGTTAATTTCCTTTGCTTTGACAGGAATGCTAACGTTTTACGATTTCCGTGCTTGTTGTTTTTCCTCGCCGTTCAAGCTTTTGATTCGCGTATGCTGTTGTCTATCCTGCTTTCCATGACTGTTTTGATTGTTGTTAGCTACATTCACCATATTACCATTTGTTCATATAAGAAGATCGCAGGTACACAAAGATGTAACATTTAGATGAATCATTTAGATGAATTTAGATGAAAAGGTGCGATCGCTCTGCTGTGCGATCGGTGATACAAAAACAAAGGCCCTATTTCAACTTCCCCATTTTTCCACAGCCCGGCGCAGCGGTCCTGGCGGTGGTGTCAGCGGACAAGACTATTATCCCCTTGGGGAAAGTGACTTTGAGTAGTTTTTGAGAGTAAGAGGAACAGGGGTGAGATCGATAGTAATCCAGCATCTACCACTGTTGAGCAACACAGGCTACTTGTGCTAGTTGCCAGTGCTATTCGTAGGTGGTAGTCCTACTCAAAGTTATGGGTTTTGAACTTTAAGGTGCGACAATTCTCACTGACTGTGCGAATTACATCGTCTGGTACCCCGTTAGGCAATTGCACCTGAATTTCCATACTTACTTGTATTTCGGCTCCTACCAAACTTGCCAGGTGTTGTAGCACCCCATTAACTACCGATTCAGTATCTCGTATGACGCGTAGTGGGTCTAAACCTACTGACCCATAAAAACGGCACAGTTGTTTCCGTGGTGTAGATGTAGGAGCGCTACCACTTGTTCCGGTACCATTATTATTGATAAATTTGTCGCTGCCATCAATTGCACCCCCGCCAACAGTAATTTCCTCTTTGAGTTTACGTTCTTGTTCATCTGCATTGAGTTGCTGCATTGCAACATCGGGTTTGACCAACCAGCTTTGGCTGCTAAGGGTGGCCGTAATATGTGTCCCAGCTTTTAATCCTAAATAGCGCTGCTTGGCTTCGTCGTAGCCAGTGGCATAAGCAAAGTTTTCTGTCCATAACAGTGCTGCTACTCCTTCCTGAACAGCATTTAGTAGCACTTGTTCATTTTTCAGACGGGGTAAATACAAGTAATTGGTTAAGTATTTCCAAAGTGTTTTCAGGTCAATGTGGTTGGCATTGCGCCAGATATAAGCGTTAAGGACTTCTTGGCACAGACGCGCGGGAGAATACTTAACAATCAGGTGTTCTTCGTGAACCAGTTTCCGGCTAGCCCGAAGAATCGGAGAATCTTGTCCTTGAAGTCGAATTTCTTCCCAAACGATGGCATTTTGTGGGTCAGGTTGAGTAGGAACCAGCAACCACTGGTAAGTTTCTTGAAGTAAAAAATCAACGGTTTTATCGCTATCCTTTTGCTTTTGAGTTGCTTGATTACTTTGGGAAACATCCAGGTTTAAGGCTTCCTTTTCTCGAACAATGGAATCCCAAGCTAAGAATTGACAAATAGACTCCACTAAGCCATCAAGTTTGGTCTTGTCTGGTGCCAGGAACAGTAGCAGATTCTTACAATAGCGGGGGCTAGCTCCTTTATAAGAGAGAATTTCTGTGACTTTTTCACAGGCACAGCTGTCTTTGGCTTTGCCAGTGTGGGAATACTGTGGCCCCAAAACAACTAATCGCACTCCCATGTTTTCATCATCGGGGATATCTGCACTAGAATTTGGGGCTACGTGGACTCCAGCAAATTCACCACGCTGCTTGTCAGCCCTGAGCCTGCGAACAATCTCTTCCCAAACACGGTCTGTATCTTGCTGAATTTGGTTAGCCCGGTCTTGGGCGGTGCGGGTAACATTCGGTTGAGTTGATATCCAGTAACGATTACCATCGCCTACATACAGATAAGTAGCTTGGTCGCTCAGGCGGCGCAGGGCATCACCGAAGGTGGCAGCACTTTCACCAGGCTGGATGCAGCCAAGTTTGATGCGGCGGTCTTCTAAACCGCGGTTGGCGGCTCTTAAAGTGGGAGCAGAGCCAAGGTAAATAGTACGGGCAACGCGGCGACAAGCAGAGTAGCGTCCCAGGTTGGGATTTTGACTATCTAGGGCAACGGGTAGGGATTTAGCACCATCTACATCCTTTTCAATTACTGGTACCCAGGAGTCTTCTAAGTAGCGGGTAAGTTCTGACTGCACTTGGGCATCAGCCATAGGCACATTCGCTGGTAAAATCATCAAACTGCGATCGCCTTGCTCCCAGAGAGAGTGAATTACCTTAGCCATCAGCCTCAGTACGCCCCTAGTGCGTTGGAATTTATCTAAGGCAGACCAGTCGCTGTAAAGACGGTCAAAAAGTTCGGGATGTATGGGATAGGCTTCTTTCAGGCGGCGTTCGTAGTCAGCTTCCCGGCACTCTGGAGGAAATTCTTGGGACTGGGTGCGATACATTTCACTGAAGGCGCGCACTACAGCATCACGGGCAACAAATAAGTTGTTGTCAGTAATCGGTTGGAACAGGCGACGACGGACAATTTCAAAACTTTCTTCCGCACTAGCAGGTCGCCAGGGAGACTCAACCCGACCAATAGCATTTTTTAAGCGGTGGAGGGCTTCTTTACCTCTGTCGCCCCCAATTTCAATGTCAGAAGATGGAATACTTACAACCAACAGTGTGCGGTCAGCGTTTTTGGCTGATTCGCTTAAAGTTTGAGCAAAGGTGAAGTGAGTGTCAAAACTGCCTGCAGGTAAATCGCTGCCATCATGGAGTTGACGGGCATAGGATACCCATTCATCAATGAGAATTAGGCAAGGGGCATAGCGATTAAATAAATGTTTGAGGCTGTCACCCGGGTTAGTGGCCGATTCATCGGCTTCTCGCACCATCTCGTAACCTTCTTTACCGCCTAACTGCCAAGCTATTTCGCCCCAAAGTGTTCTTACTACAGTACCGTCTTTCTTGTAGTGCAGTTGACCGGGGGATATTTTATTACCTACTAAGACAACAGTTTTAACATTCTTGGGCAGTTCTGAGACACCAGCAGTGGCAAACACTGGTTCTAATCCTGGTAATTCGCTGGCAGGAACTCCAAAGAACAGGTGATACAGTGCCAGCATCGCGTGGGTTTTACCACCGCCAAAGTTAGTTTGCAGTTCAATGACAGGGTCGCCGCCTCGACCAGACAGTCGCAGTAAAGCATTGCTCAGTAGTTGTTTAAGTCCTTCTGTCAAATACGTGCGACGAAAGAATTCTGTAGGCAAGCGATATTCATCAGAACCTTCATCTAAATAAACTTGCCACAGGTCAGCCGCGAATTCCGCTTGCTGGTAGCGACCGGAAGCAACATCGGGATGGGGGGTCACTATTTCTCGCCAAGGTTTCAGACCGCCAGCGGGATTGGTTTCTATGGCTGTCATAGCAGCTTTGCGAGTTTCACGACGGGCTTGTTCATCAAAGCGAATGCGGAGTAGTTCTTGTTTTTGTTTTTCCACAGCATCAGCTTCTGGAGCGGAGATAGCACTGAGGAGGCGGGTAATGCTGTCCAGGGCGCGATAGGTGTCATCTGTAGAGAAAGCTTCGTTGTGCGCCCAAGCGTGACGCGTAAGCATTAACTCGCTAACTAAGTTTTTTTCTGCATAGCCTAGAGTTTCTTTAAATACATCTCGCCAGAGATTCCACATCACTTTCAGCAGTTCCGAGACATCCTGTTTAAGAATTTCAGCAACAGGGCGGCGCAGGCTACGGTCTTCTGATACAAAGGGAGTAGCAGAAACTACCCATTGATCGCCGTACTTCGATCGCATTTCCCGTTCTACAAACGGATATAAGCCTTGTTGCAGTAACTCTAGCGCTCTACCTACTCGTTCGCGGTTACTTATAGTCATAGTTAAATTTTAGACAATTAACAAATAAGAACTTTTCCGGCTAAGCCCTCAGTTAGCGTCAGTGGCTGCCTGAATTTCTGATACATTTCAAGTATATTTTAAAACTTGCATAACGGCACTACCCGTATGTTCCCTGAGTTCAGACGGGTAAAATCCCAAAACAATTTTCTCTTTTGGAATACCTGCGGCTACTGACTTTTAGGTCACGCCATCTTCGGTGTCATGCCGTTGTATGCAAATTTTGCCGTTAATTTCTCTTAGTCATTTATTTCCCTTAAGAGTGTATCAATTGCTTCTTCAAACCAAGAATATACTGTCGCACTCTGCGATCCGGCGATCGCAACACTATGCCATAACATGGTCAAGTTTGAGTTGTAAGTGTTTGGTTTCTACAGCAAGGCGTGAAATTTCTGGCCAGGAAATGACTAGGCTGTTGTAAGCAATGGCTTCTTGTGTCCAGCCTTTTCTGTCGCAGATGTTGTATAAGCGATAAGCCAAATCTCGTGCTATTTGCCCACGACTGCCTAACTGGGATAACAGAAAGGCAGCACCAGTTTCTCCTTTTTGTTCAAGAGTGCGGATGAGGTACTGAGTAGTTTCCCAATCGGATGTGCGGGTGTCAGCAGCAGGTTTCCAGTTATCAGGTAATTCTTCACGGCGCAGCAGTCGCACTTTACCACCTTTGGCTGTGAGTATTCCACCGCTAACCAGTCCTTGTACACTTGTGTTTTTAGCTTTGGAGAGGGTTTCGGCATCTCCATACAGTCCTTCGTTAAATTGATTTTGCTCAAACCAAGTCAATGCCCAACGGGTATCAGCGTCAAATTCCCCTTCTTGTTCCGTGAGGAATTCATCAAGCGTTTGGTTGATGAGTTGGAGGGCGGTACGTATCCGCATGGGGGAACCATCAGCGTCGAGGACTTTGGTGTAGCGGGAAAAGATTGCCATACCAGGACCGATGCTGGCTTGAGCTAAGTCTACAGGAGCGATGTTACCTTGTTGAAGGTTTTTCAAGGCTTTTGGGAGTTCCCGTTTGAGTTCGTTGAGGAATTGGCGGCGAGTGGTGGAGGGGGCGGTTTCTGGGCGAGGACGACAGACGAGGACGATGGATGAGGCAAGGACGTTGGCACCAATAGCTCTGCTGCGGTTACTTAGTTCTGTCCGCATCGGCCAGGTACCGACAATGGTAAAACCCGCTTTCATTAAACCCTCTAGCATGGTTTCCCAGCCGGTTGAAGCAATGACAGTATTTACATTTTTGTCACTCTTTTTGTCATCTGCGTCATCATCTTCTGATTCTGATTCTGATTGCTTGAAGGCGTAATAAACCGTGAGTGGATACTCAGGATGAGCAGCTTGACGCATTTGATGAAAAGCTTTGCACAATCCCTCTTCAAAAAATTCTTTAGCTTTTTGTTTATCTCCATTAAAACGATAAGGTGTAGCAACTAATTCTGGTGCCTTCGGAACAAGTAGAGTTCTGAAAAGATCGGTGTAGATTGAACCTAAGGAACGACGTAACCAAATATAAAAAAATCTGACAAATCTGCATAACCAATGTTGTCGTAATAGGGTGGATCTGTAGAAAAAATAGGATTAATAAAACTGTCTAAAGCTGCGGTGGCATCATGTTGTTTAACTAATCCTTTTGTATGACAATTTAATCGTTGCAAAACCTCTGAAATCCAATCAACCGCACCGCCAAAATTACCAGCAGAATGGCTAAAAGGATTCGTTTCTGCAAAATCCCATACCATAGGAATAGCTTGACGGGGAAATGTATGGCTCATTGTTTCCCTTGATGACTGCCAGCTACAAATTGCAGACCAGTAATCTGCTGATCTATCAATAGCAAAAGCTAAATAAGTAGCCACTGCATCAGCGTAAGCCGTAGCGCCAATACCACCTTTACAAAGGGGCAAATTATCATCAGCCAGTCCCGCAGCAATAGCATCCAATTTTATTTTTTCACGTGCTTCGCTAACCAAATCGCTGAAAGTTGTTAAAGCTGCAAGTTGACGATTTGTAAATAAATCAGCATGTTTTTTTATTCCATATAATGGCACATTGAAACCAAGGGCTTTTTCTGGTAAATTTGTATCAGGTTTCCATTGTGGTTGTGCTGAAAATGCAATTTCTATATGGTCATCATTAGGCGAAATATAAACTCGTTGCTTCTGACCTTCTGCCACAATAGCCATTAACTGAGCGTTCATTCTTCCCGCTTTTCCCTCATTGCGGATATAGTCAAAAGCTACGGGTGTATTACAACAAATACACACCGCACCCTTACGGTTTACAGTTCCCTCCAGAACTTTACCTTCACCCGTTTTCACCCCAAACCTCACAACAGGCGGTTGCTGACTGCGGTCAATTACAGGCTTTACCCAAGCTTCCTTACCTTTCCTAGTCGAAAGCATGAATGAATTTACCAAAGGCATTTGCGCCCCACAAGCTGGGTTAGGACATCTCACCGTCCGCGCCCACAACCAAGCTATTACCGTGGCATCGCCTCCACCATACTCCTGGGGTAAAGTTACTTTTGGATACAAATGTCCAATTCGTTTGAATGCCTCATCCCGCATCCACTGACCGTAATAGCGGACATCTTCTGCCAATCCCTGCGCCCCATACCACTCAGTTATCTTTAATTTCTTTTGTGCTTCTGGATTGACTGGTGGTTTATCCTTGAACTTGGGCGGAATTTCAATTAATGCCTTGGAAATCAATACCGCTACAGGATTTAAATCGCTACCATAAGCCACCAAACCTAACCGCTGCGCTTCTAAAGGAATTGAACCACCTCCACAAAAGGGGTCATAAACAGGAGGTGCATACTTTTGCAAATAGGCATGAATTTCTGCTGGAGTTGTTGGTGGCTCCTCACCGCGATTCCAAGCAATGGAACGAGCTATTTCTCGTTGAGCTGCTTCTATAACTTCAGGATTCTTTATATCATCCCAAGATACTAAACCTTTAACTATTTGTTCGGTTTTACCTTTTTTTTCAACTGTAATAATTTGGCCAATAATGTCAAATAAGCGTTGTCTTTCTTGCTCCTGTGCTGCTATGTCAGGAAACTTATCTGGGTGACTGGAAGGGTCATCAACTAAAGAAGCAAATATTACTGCACGGCAAGTAGCTAAAGGTCGTCTTGCCCACCATAAATGTAATGTGGATGGATGCCCGTGTCGGATTGATTTTTCTCGCGCCTATTCTTTATTAATTGCTTCTAATGGTAAAGCAACCTCAATGAGTTTTTTATTCATTAAGAGACAATTCCTAGATATTTTTAGGCACAAATTTGACATACATATTGTTTTAAATCGATAAAAACGGCAAGCTTAAAAATAAAGTTCTAAAAAAAATTTAAAAAACAAAATTTCCAGATCTAAAATTTTGGGCTTGTCCTTCTTGAGAGGCTATAATTTTGAGCAATATAAAATTTTTTTAAGTTTTCTAAAAAATCAATTTGCTTCCAAAGTTTATGTTCTGAAACAGGCGTATGTAGCCCTAGCTATGGAGGCGTGGGTAATCTTAACTCAATTATCTTTGGCGCGAGAATAACCCAAATCCTTTTTCATCAGGGAAATTACCTAAATTAATCTGAATTGCATCTGGTGTTTTTTCTGCAGGTGTACCAGAAGCATCTCCAGAATTTGTAGGGTCTATTCTGCAAATTTCCGCACTTCACTGACAGGATAACGCTGTCCTGGCTCAATATAAGTTTCTAATCAAATTATCTTCTTAATATCTTCTTTATAGAATGTCACAGGCTCTCATGGATTAGATATCATAAATCTGTTTTAATACTTCTTATAAAGAATTTTCCAAAGCACGAAGATTTGGTTTCATACTAGGAATTTATGCTCTATATAATTTGTCTTTGTCTTGAGGAATAGCAATTTTAATTTTCATGTTTTTTATTATTTTGCAATCTTCCAAAGCAACGGGTTCTGTGGGGTCATCGTAAAGATAACGATTTTTATCATTTTTATCTAATTTTTATCTAATTTTTATCTAATTGAATAGCTGACAAAATAATCATTTCCACAGCATCCCCAGCATTAAATACTAAACCTTAGGATGTCAGAGTTTCGTCTTCAGTGAAAACAACTTCAATTTTATGAGCGTTTTTATGAGCGTTCATCTTACAACTCCTAAAGCCAGGGTGACGACTGTAGGCGCAGAGCTAGCTTTCCCGCGGGAAAATGCTAACTTGGCTCGCTTGCTTTTTGCCACAATTCCTGCCAATTGTAGTTGACGCTGGTGACGGCAAAATCCGGTTCTTTTTGAAAAGGAGACCGTAGGTAGCGAATAACACAGCCATTACTCTGCACTTTGTAAGTTCCCTGTGATTCTTTCGCTTTCCACACATCACCTTCAGTAAATTCCTGGGAATTAGGCACTTGCACCAGTGCCAGAATAAAATCTTCAGACTTGTTGAGGGCGGTGATAATTTCATTTTTGGTGACTGTCACCGTATCAGCTCCCTCTATCCGTCCCTTGACTTCAATAAATCGCAGTTGTCCCGTACCTGGAATACGAGATTCTATATCGTAGCCACATTTGTCACCACTGACATCTTTTGGTTCATAACCTAATTGCTGTTCGGTAGCAATTACCGCTTGCATCGCCAACATTTCCACCCGTTGCTTTTCTTGGGCGAAGGTATTAGCTGTGGCTTGACGCTCACCTCGGAGCCTTTGCAGTAATCCCATTGGTACAACCAATGCACCACCAACCACTACAGGGGGTAGGGGGGAAATACGGCGTTCCTGCTGCAATTCTTCCATCCGCTTTTGTAAACGTGCTTGCAGTTCATTGGCTCTACTTCTGGCTTTGGCTGAGTTAATATTGGCGTTCACCTTGCCAGCCATTTCTTGCAGTTGCAAATCTGCGGCGTGGCGATCCCAGTAATTGATTTCCTTAATCAGTCGGTCTTTTACCGCCGCCATTGTCTTATCTATCAGTTCTTCTTTACGCTGCTTGACTTCTTGGAGGTGTTGGGGGACGATGTGAGCGATCGCGTAAGCTGCTGCTTGTGCTTCAATATCATTGAGTAACCACGATTGTTCTAAGATTGGTTCTATCAGTTCTTGGTCTGCTTCTTTGAGAGGCTGATAGTTTAAATAAGGTGCGTACCCAGCATTACGAGCCTGTCCGGATGAATCAATTTCTATATATTGCATTCGCCGCGATAATATCCGACGATTACCAGCAGCATCAGTGCGGGCATCTTGAATAGAATGTTCTAAGTACACTAGGACGCGCACTTGTTCGCTGGGGTCGTTTTCGTCCACGAGAATACTGCCTTGTTTAAGGACATCTCTGTGGCGTTCTAGTATCAAGTCAATGGTGGCATCAAGTAGAGGATGACCAGGACAAACTAAAGCTGCCAATGGCTTACCGTTAACGCTAGTTTGTTTCTTGTCAAAGCAAATGCGTTCATAGTGTGTCAAAATTGCATCCCGCGTACCTAAAACCCGTCCCTGCTTGCGAATCACCTCGGGAACATAGGTTATTTCGTAGCGGCGGTCTTCTCGTTTTCTAACAGTTCCGCCTAGCTTTTGAAAAGCTTCTAAGAAAAATGAGGCGATGAAGTACGGTTGTAATTTCTTGGCTTCAGCTCGTTCCATATCTTCCCGAATTTGCCGCACTTTGGAGATATCTAGAGTATCTCGTGCCAAAGCTTTTTCTTCTAGTAATTTTTGTAGGCGTTCGCGGTCTAAGTAGTTGTCCACAGCTTTGGTCAGTCGTGCTTTGGTTTCGGGAGAGTCGCCATAGCGAATTGCTTCAATCAACAATTCTCGCAGCTGTACACCGTCAATGGCTTTACCCAGAACATCAAATACTTTACCTCCCAAGGCTTCCTGCTCAATTTCTAGCTTTTTGAGCAGTGCTAGGTAGACATCGCCTTCACGGGTTTCTTTAGCTACTAGATTCCACAAATGACAAACTTTGGTCTGCCCAATGCGGTGAATGCGCCCGAAACGCTGTTCTAGGCGGTTAGGGTTCCAAGGTAGGTCATAATTAACCATTAAGTGTGCCTTTTGTAGGTTAATTCCTTCCCCGGCTGCATCGGTAGCAATCAGTATTTGTACATTTGAGTCTTGGGTAAATGCTTCTTGGGATTTTAGCCTTTCTTCCCGTCCCATACCACCGTGAATCGTAACCACAGCTTCGGGATTGCCCAAGAGAGTACTAATTCGCTGCTGCAGGTAATTTAAAGTATCACGATGTTCAGTAAAAATCACGAGTTTGCGGCGATGACCTTCAGCATCAAACAGTTCAGCTTCATTTTGCAGAATTTGGGAAAGTTCCTCCCATTTTTTATCTGTGCCGCTATAACGAACTTGCAAGGCTAACCGCTCTAATTTTAGTAACTGCTCAATCTCAACTTTTAGTTCGGCAATTGTCCGCGCTGCTGATGCTTGGTCAACAACTTCTTCTTCCGTCGCCTCTCGTTCATCAATGGGAATATCTTCTTCAAATTCGTCCACATCTTCAATCACGACGGTGGAAAATTCAATCTGGGCATTATTTCCGCGCTTTGATATTTCTTCTTCTTGCAGGCGTTTGTGCAATCTTTCCCGTCGCCGTCGCAGTGACTGATAAATAGCTTCTGGGGAGGATGCCAAGCGGCGTTGCAAGATAGTCAAGGCAAAGCCTACAGTTCCCTTACGTCCTTGATTATCTAATTTGTCAGCACGGTTAAACTCTTGGCGGACATATTCTGTGACCTTCTCGTACAGCGCTTTTTCCTGGTCAGAAAGTTTGTAATCAACTGTATAAGCACGGCGTTCTGGGAATAGGGGTGTACCGTCAAATTTCAGCAAATCTTCTTTGACTAGCCGCCGCATCAAGTCGGAAGTATCGCAGACATGAACGCCATCCCGAAATCTGCCTTCAAAGCGATCTTCGTCTAACAGTGCCATAAATAGCTGATATTCCTCTTCCTTGCCGTTGTGGGGCGTGGCGGTTAATAGCAAGAAATTGCGGGTGATACTGGACAGTAATTTCCCTAGTTTGTAGCGTTTAGTTTCTTTAATTTTGCCGTTAAAAAAGTAAGCGGACATTTTGTGGGCTTCGTCGCAGACGATCAAATCCCATTCGGTTTGGGCTAACTTGGCTTGCAGCTCATCGCTACGACTTAATTTATCTAGTTGGGCAATTACCAAGGGCATCTCTGCTAGGACGTTCCCAGTGCGAGCTGCTTCAATGCGATCGTTAGTGAGAATTTCAAACGGTAGCTGAAATCGCTGGTACAATTCATCCTTCCATTGGGCAGCCAAACTACCAGGACAAACCACAAGGCAGCGATGTAGGTCGCCGCGAATGGAAAGTTCTGCCATCAGCAATCCCGCCATGATCGTCTTACCTGCACCAGGGTCATCGGCTAGTAGGAAACGTAAGGGTTGACGGGTAAGCATTTCCTCGTAAACTGCCGTAATTTGGTGGGGTAGGGGCTCGACTGAGGAAGTATGTACAGCTAGCAGGGGGTCAAAAAGATGAGCCAAGCGGATGCGATACGCTTCTGAAACGAGACGGAATAAAGAGCCATCAGCCTTAAAACTCCAGGGGCGGCCTTGTGTGACGATTTCTAGTGTGGGTTCGCGGTCTCGATACAGCAGCTCGTTCCCCGGACGACCGCTAGCGTCCTTGTAGGTTAATTCGATCACATCACAGCCAACCATTTGACGTCAACAACCGTGACTGCCTGGTTGGGTAATATGCCTTTAACCGTAGCTCCCTTGGTCAACTCCTCTAATCGCATTCGCAGCGGCTCTCTAGTTGGGACAATTTATTTTAAACTATCCTTTTTATACTACGCTACCCCGTATATACGCCAACTGAAAGTTGTTGCGGTAGAGGAGGTTAAGGTGCGATCGGTGATACAAAAACAAAGGCCCTATTTCAACTTCCCCATTTTTCCACAGCCCGGCGCAGCGGTCCTGGCGGTAAAGCTTCTAGAGCAAAAGACTCGCCCTTTGTCGCACGTTCCAAAGCTTCAAAAAATGCTCTTACACCTGCAGCAGCGCCATCGGGATGCTCCATTATGCCGGCACCGGCGTTGAGGATAACTTGTTGTCCGTAATCTGCTAAAGCTTTGGGTACAATGCCGGGATGAATGCCTGCAGAAGGTACGGGAAAAACGTTACGGTCACGCAAAATATCTCTGATTTTACCTTCTTCTGAAGCATCGAACGGTAAACTGCCATAGTGAGCAGGGTACAGCACCGCGTCCGCGCCGGCATGGGCCATAAGGGTTCCTAATATCACCGAGTATGCCATCCCGTGCTCGGAAGCAGCACATATTGCTCCAGCAAAAGCTGGATGGGCGAAAATAGGAACCTGAATCTCTGCGTCAGCTACCAAAGCTTCTAGCACCGAAAAGCCATAGCAAAGAACGTTTAGCAACAGAGCGTTTGCACCTTGACGCACTAAAAGACGCGCTTTTTCTAGTAATGTGTCTGCTCTACCTGTGAGGTTAATAGCGTATAATAATGTACGTCCGGTTTTTTGTTTTACCCGTTCGATAACTTCCCGACAGGCATCAAGGCGCTGCAATGTCGGAGCAGTGTCGAGGTCTCCGAGAATTTCGTCATCTTTAATAATATCCAGTCCAGCATCAGCAACTTCTGCGAGGATAGCAGCGTGGTCAGTTGCCGACAGTCCCAGCGCTGGTTTAAAAATGGCCATAATCAAGGGACGGTCATATACCCCAAGGCGTTCTCTAATACCAGCAATACCCAGTTTTGGACGCAGACCGTAGTTTTGTGGCAAACGTACTGCAACTATCTTTGCCGCACCTGCCATAGAGTATTTACCAAATATCATTACCAGCAAGCTAGAAATATCGTTTTCCACATTCGCCTCGGGAAAACGAACAGTCGCAGTACTACAGCCTGTTTGGGGGTCTGTTCGCACTGACACAACTTCTCCAAGATGAGAGCGCAAAGCTTGTTCTCGGTGGGCAAAACGCGCGTCCCAGGTGCCAACAGTTTGCCCAACAGCAATAATTTTGGCTTGCTTGTAAGGATCTACGCCCTGAGGAAAGCGGTAGTCTACTTCAATAGTCATTAGTTTAACACTCAAAAGCTAGTGGCTAGTCGCTATCAGTCGCTATCAATTGATGGCTGTGCGGTTGTGGGATATGGGGATAAAGCAATTCCCAATTCCCTACCTGCTGTATCCATCCAACGCCCGGACATTCTCCTTGCTGTTGTTGTGTATTTTTCCTGGTCGGGCGAGCGTCGTCACATCAATCAGCCTTTGCTGTCATCACCTAAAGCGTCTCCAAGTAGCTGAGAAGATCTGCCATTTCTTGGGGACTGGGCTGAAATTTTGGCATGGGAGGGGTATCACCGCTAATCACCTGGTGAATTAAACCATAGGGCGATTTTCGTTTCGAAACTCCCTGCAAACTAGGACCGACGCGCCCATCAGCCTGCCAGCCATGACAGCCTGCACAGTTAATTTGGAAGATAGCACTTCCTTGAGCGGGGTCGCCTTTGAGAGAGAGAACGGTTTTGACGTAGGGGTCGGAGGTTGTTATTACCGCACGCACAGCAAAAATCCCCAAAATGACCGCTAGCAAAATCGCCAGAGCCATTATAGCGATTCGCTGAATCACAATTTTAGGTTCGGTAATGTGGTTATCCAAACTTTTGCTGCCGAATTAGGTGTACAAAAATTTTTCATTTCATACACATAGCTTAAAAGTTCTTGATGGTGTCTGCAAGCACAAATTGTATTTTTCTTTTGTGGCGTCTTTTTTCAAAACTCTTGGCCGTCCGGGGATTGCTGCTGAATCTGGTAAGATTGGGAACAGGAAATAAATCTTTAATAATTACTACAAGGAGACTACAAGTGGTTGAACCTTTACTGGATGGTATTGTCTTGGGTCTTGTTTTCGCAACTCTAGGCGGGCTGTTCTATGCTGCGTACAAACAATATAAACGCGGCAATCAGCTAGGTATTTAAACTGGTGAAGGGCAGTGAGGGAAGAGTTAAAAATTATTAATTTTTAATTAATAAATTCGACTTTACCTTCCCTCAAATAAAGTTGAAAAATGGACTTGGTAACTCGATTTACCTCAAACCAGACTGAACCTGCCAAAGGCTAGCATAAACTCGATCGAGTTCCAGAAGTTCTGTGTGGGTTCCGGACTCCACAAATTTTCCGCCCTCCATAACATAAATGCGATCGCTGTTGCGAATCGTGGAAAGACGATGGGCGATGGCAATGGTGGTTCTGTTAGCAGTAATTTGTTTGAGCGATCGCTCGATAGCAGCTTCTGTCTCGTTATCTACAGCAGAGGTAGCTTCATCTAAAACCAAAATCGGCGGATTTTTGAGCACAGCACGGGCGATAGCAATACGCTGGCGCTGTCCGCCAGATAACTTTTGTCCTCGCTCCCCAACCACTGTCTGGTATCCTTGGGGTAAATGTGTAATAAATTCGTGTGCTTCAGCAATTTTAGCTGCTGTAATAATTTCCCGCTCGCTGGCGTCGAAACTTCCATAGGCGATATTTTCGGCGACGGTACCGTGAAATAAGAAGACATCTTGGCTTACCAAGCCAATGCACCTGCGCAAATCTCGCAATCTCAGTGTTTGAATATCAAAACCGTCAAGGGTAATTTTACCTGCTTGTAGTTCGTAAAATCGCAACAAAAGTTTAACTAAAGTACTTTTGCCAGAACCAGTAGAACCAACAATAGCGATCGTTTTTCCAGCAGGAATTACCAAAGACAAATTCTTAATCACCGGTGGTCTACCCGGATAAGCAAAAGTCACATCCTGAAATTCTACTTCTCCCCGCACTTGGTGACAGCATAAAGGTACACTTCCCGGGTCTATCGTAATAGGAGTATCCAACAAATTCATGACCCGATTCGTAGAAGCCATTGCTCTTTGATATTGGTCAAAAGTATCCCCTAATCTAGTTAAAGGCCACAACAATCGCTGAATTAAAAATACTAAAACGCTATACGTACCCACGGTGATTTTGCCATTAATTGCCGCCAAACCACCAAAGAATAACAAGGCCGTAAATCCCACCAAAATTAGCATCCTAATCAAAGGAATATACGCAGCAGAAAGTCGAATTGCTTTGGCGTTACTGCGGCGATATGCTTCACTTTCTAGCGCTAAACGCGAAACTTCATAATCTTCTGCAGTAAAACTTTTAATAGTAGTAATGCCACTCAAATTATTAGCTAAGCGAGAATTAAGCAAACTGACCTTTTCTCGCACATCAGTATAACGAGGTGCTAGCACGTCTTGATAAGCAAATGTTCCCCAGAGAATAAAAGGAATAGGTAACATTGCCATCCACGCCACGCTGGGAGCCAAAATAAAGAAAGCACCGCCAATAGCTATGACTGTTACCGTAACTTGGATAATGTCATTAGCTCCCACATCTAAAAAACGTTCCAGTTGATTGATATCGTCGCTGAGAACAGACATCAAACTACCGGTGCTGCGTTCCTCAAAATATGCCAAATCCAAATCCTGCAAATGCTTGTAAGCATCCAGACGCAGCTGGTGCTGGATATTCTGCGCTAAATTGCGCCAAAGTCGTTCATAAGCGTACTCAAAAACAGATTCTAAAACCCAAATAACAACCGTGAAAAAACTAAGAACTAAAAATTGTCCAAAAATATCTTTGATTCCTAACTGGGCAATGATAGAATCTTGCTGCTTTACTACCACATCTACCGCAATGCCGATTAGTCCTGGTGGCGCTAAGTCAAAAATCTTATTGAGGACTGAACAACTAGCAGCTAGCCAAATTTGTTTGCGATACTGCTTTCCGTAACTGAGCAGGCGTTTGAGAGGATGGAGCGAACCTCTAGTTGGAAGCAAAACCTGACGAAATTTTGATACCTTAGTCACTGCCGTTTCTAATTACGTCAAAGATACTGATATTACCATGTTTGCCAGTACTAAAGCGTCAACATCTAGCCAGAGATACCTGAAAATGACAAAAGGAGACAAAAATTGAAAAATAAGCACTTTGGTAGTTGGCAAGGCATATTAGCTGATGTTGCAATAGCAATTGTGATTATTCTTCTAAGTGAGGTAGGAGTGCTAGGTATCGCAGTCAAAGGGACAAAGACAGCTTTAGTGCAAGGTATTTATACTAAATTTTCATTCTTCTTTAAAGTTAATACAGGCGAACTAGCCGGGAAACAGTACGAAATATTTGCTTTTCACCCTACATATATATATAGAATCCTAGTGAAATTAACTATTAATTTTCGCTTATATTTACAAGATATAATGATAAGAATAATTAGAAATAAAAAAACAAACTTTGGAATTTTTTTATGGCACAAAATTGCTCACCAAACTCAATTATTACAAATATTAAATAAATATAATAAAATGTCTGTCTCGAATTCCAATGTGATTGACTTTTGGTTTGATCCCAAATTTGCCAAAATAGTTGAGGACAAAAAAATTGCGGAACAAATAACAAAAACACCTGTCTGTATAGCGCAGGCAAACAAGCCAATACTTGTAAGAGCGAGGTAGCGCTGCTAATGCCAGAAACGAGGAAGCTTAAATGTGAAATTAAGGCTCGTTAGCAAAAACTGTTCAATCCCCTTTCGTTTTTTTGGAAGTAACATGCAAAAATCAATCCAAGTTACAACTAGAAAATAGACAATTTTGCCATCATTAGCCGAGTACACCCCTAGGAGATTAAGAAGCAAAATTTATGTCCAGCAAACCTCCAACTAACTTCCAAACTAACTTCACGATCGCAGATGCCAAAAAAATTCTTAACAAATTTAACTGTGTGGACATTGCACCGAAAATTAAGCCCTCAGAAAAAGGCTTGATTCGCGAAGCTTTACTTTTGATGGCCAAACTTTCTGATTACCAAATTTTAGGCATCTGCGCTGACACAGAAGCAGAAGGAATGCTAGCGATGGAAACTTATTCCCTAGCTTTAGGCTACGAGCCACCAAGTAATTTACCTTCCATTGAAGGTCCGGTGTATATCAAATTAAACGGTAAGACAGGTGTATGTCATATCGATTCTTACTTGGGACATCATCGCGGTGTATTGGTGTCTTGCCAGTCTTTTTCTCCCAACGGCATTAATGAAATGTACGGTCATCTACCTCTGGACTTATTTGTGTAGGTAGGTTTTTGATGGAAGGTGAAGACTCGATTTCCAAGCAAAGACGCCTGGACGAAAACTCGCGTTCTGTACCCAAAATTGCGATCGCTCCTCGAACACACAGCTAGTTACTAGCTGAGCTTTCTGGTGACAGTACAATTGTTAGATGGTCTGGGTGCAGGAAGTTTTGGCGTGATGCAGCTTTTAGTAATTGGCGATTTGACAAAGGGTAGGGGACATTTTGATCTTACCCAGGGAATAGGTACAGCTGCTGGTATTGGTGCTTCTTTGAGCAACTGTGTGGCCGGCTTCTACAGTGCTAGCTTTTTGAGCATGGCTGCGATCTCGCCTATGGCAGTGGCGTTGCTGTGGTTTTTTATGCCCGAAAGCTCTAACTTTGAGTTGGCGGCGGTAGAAGAATAAAGTCATGGAAATTCTTCGATACCTTGTAATTGTGCTAACTTATGTCGGGTTGGGACTGGGCTACTTACCTGGATTGCGAATGAATCGCGCCACCATCGCCCTTGTTGGTGCAGCAATGCTCATGGCGCTGGGAGTACTGGATTTATCTGGAGCGTGGAGTGCAATTGACTATAGGACAGTAATCTTTTTATTCGGCATGATGGTAATTAGTGCCAATCTTGCTGCTTGTGGTTTTTTTCCAGCTTGCTGTTGATAGCACGATTCGTCACGTCCACAGTCCCTTTGGACTGCTAGTAACTTTAACTTTTGGCAGTGGCTTTCTCTCAGCGCTGTTTTTGAATGATACCATCGCTTTGATTCTCACACCTTTAGTAGTCGGCGTTACTAAACTGCTCAAGCTCAACTCCGTTCCCTATTTGTTAGCACTAGCAGGTGCAACAAATCTTGGTTCTGTCGCCACCTTAAGCGGGAATCCTCAGAACATTCTCATTGGTTCCTTTTCTGGTATTAGTTATTTAGACTTTGCCAAAGCTTTGACACCAATTGCTTTTTTTGAGTCTGGTGATTCAGGTAGGTTGGCTGTGGTGTTTATATCCGCAAGTGCGATCGCTGCGTCCTTGCTTGCAAGTAGAACCACCCCGCTACCGCGTTTTCAAGCCCTTGCTAATTAAGAGTTTGCTCGTGACTGTCGGATTGCTTGCGGCATTTTTAATTGGTATTCCTACTGCGGAAGCGACCCTAATTGCGGCCGGACTTTTGCTAGTAACGCGCCGCCTCAAACCAGAGCGAATTTTAAAAAAAGTGGATTGGGATTTGCTGCTTATGTTCTGCGGACTGTTCATTTTGACCGAAGGCGTGCAGAAACTTGGTTCGCTGCAATGGTTTTCTGGTTTTCTCAACAATCCCTTAACTATTTTGGGAGTGACGGTGTTGCTGTCGAATTTGGTATCGAACGTACCGGCGGTACTGCTGCTCCATCAAGTGATTCCCCATCCCGATACCCGCACTTGGTTACTTGTTGCGGCTAGTTCCACGCTGGCGGGAAATTTGACGTTATTGGGGTCTGTGGCTAACTTGATTGTTGCAGAGGCAGTTGCGAAGCGAGGAGACAAGCTTACCTTTACAGAGCATTTACGATTTGGGCTACCGTTGAGCGTTATTACGCTTACACTCACCTATTTCTGGATTTACTAAAAGGCTGGGAAATTGTTAGCGGCGAAATGGCATTGTGTGGTAGCAGTTCTCATTTGGCAGGTAAGGTTCCTTGCTTTAGGTGCTGCCACTTGTAATAGCACGGTGCCACAATAAAAGACGATTTCTTCCTTGCGCAAGATATTTTCTTGGTTACGAAATTTTCTCTAACCTTTGGAAGTCGCGTTGTATTTCTTGCCACAAAGTTTTGTTATGAGGATCGGTTCTGAGAGCTTTTTGGAGATAGATTTTGGCTTTGGGCACTTGTTTTTCGGCGATTAAGACTTTTGCCCAAATTTGGTAGGCGATCGCTTGCCACTGGCGTACTTCTGCATCTTCTGGCATTCTTTGTGCTAAGGCTTCCACTAATGCGATCGCCTGAGGAAACCTTTTTTCTTTCAAAAACTGCTGTAACTGCTCGTAGGTTCTCCACTTCAATCGTTGTTCTGTTTCTGAGGCCTGGGGTGGTTTTGGTGCGGGCTGGTGTTTTAAATTTTGGTTGGGGTTTGATTGGGAATTAGCAGTTTGTGTTTCTTGCAAACTTGACTGTGGGGATGCAGATGGCGGGGGTACAACCTGCAACAGCAGTTTGTAGGCCTCTGTCAAGGCGATAAATTTTTCTTTTGCTTTGTGGTCGTTCGGATTAATATCAGGGTGGTATTGCTGTGCCAATCGGCGATAGGACGCTTTTATTTCAGCAAAAGAAGCTCCCGACCTTAAACCCAATAAACGGTAGCAGTCTCCAAGATCCATCTTCAGCTACAACAAGCGCGAGTATAAGCAGAGTTAGCTTTCCAGCTTAAAGCATTAAGTACCGAATGATAAAGACCAAGTTGCCAATTTTGTGAAATTAATTTTTCTTTCCCGTACCTTTTGGTGAATGCTTTGCCAAAAAGAGTACTAGGAATTTCAGTTCGGCAAGAGAAAACAGCTTGTTCTGGAGACACCTTTTCCTTTTGTACCACCCAGCGAAACTCTCCTACTTTTTCATTCCTAGTCTCTGTGGCTAATTACGAGCGTTCTTCAATTACTTTATCAATCAAACCGTATTCTTTTGCCTCTTGGGCAGACATAAAAAAGTCGCGATCCATATCTTTTTCTATCTTTTCCAAGGGCTGTCCGGTGTTTTGGGCGTAGATTTGATTGAGCTGGCGACGAATCCGCAAAATTTCTCTAGCCTCAATTTCAATATCGGTTGCTTGTCCGCGAGCACCGCCAGAAGGCTGGTGAATCATGATTCGGGAGTGAGGTAGTGCTAATCGTTTTCCTTTTGCACCCGCTGCTAGTAAAAAAGAACCCATTGAAGCTGCTAAACCTACGCAAATTGTCACCACATCAGATTTGATGTGCTGCATGGTGTCATAAATTGCCAAGCCAGAGGTGACCATTCCCCCTGGGGAATTAATATACAAGTAAATATCCTTTCCTGGATCTTCAGAATCCAGATACAGCATCACAGCAATAATTTGATTGGCTATTTCATCGTCTATGTCTCGTCCCAGGAAAATTATGCGCTCTCGGTACAGACGGTTGTAAATATCGATCCATTGTGTAAATTGTTCCCCTGGCATTCGGTAGGGAACTTTTGGAACGCCTATTGGCATTTTTGCTACTCCGTTTATCAGTAAATGTACGGTGAAGGAAAAGCGAATTCAAGAGAAAATTTCTGTTTGTGGTGCCTGCGGTTAGAGAATGCTGGCGGGTACAGGAGGATGAGCCAGTTCTTCTTTCTCGAACACTCTATCGATCAAGCCGTATTCTACAGCTTGCTTGGGAGTCATGTAGAAAAGGCGGTCCATATCCTTTTCAATTCTCTCTTTGGGCTGTCCGGTATTGCGAGAAAGAATATCTACCATGGTTGCTTTGTTAGCCAGTACTTCCTTGGCTCGAATTTGAATATCAGTGGCTTGGCCTTGAGCGTAGCTTTTTGGTTGATGCAGGACAATGGTGGCGTTAGGCAGACTGGCGCGGTATCCTTTTGTCCCAGCACTTAAAAGCATTGCAGCCATACCCACTGCCATACCGATGCAAATGGTGTGGATAGGAGGCTTGATGTATTTCATCGTGTCGTAAATGGCGAAGGCTTCTGTTTCAAAGCCGATGGGTTCGCCGCTATAGCCAGAAGTACCGGTAGAGTTGATGTAGATTTTAATCGGTTTTTCTGGGTCCTCGGACTGCAAATACAGCAGTTCTGCAACGATTAATTCCGTGACAGCAGGCACCAGTGGCATGCCAAGATAGACAATTCGCTCCTTCAGCAGCAAAGAAGGTAAATCTGGCGGCGGTGTGCGGTAGAAGTTATCGCCATAGTAGGGGGCTTGCACAGCCTTGATGGGGGAAATGTCCATAGCAACTGTTGCCTGAAATAATGCCGTTAACTGTAATACATACTAGCGTGATGCCGCCCCAGCTGGAGGTGTGGATTTCTCTGCTTGCTGGTAGTGACTGCGATAAAGTTATTGTCAATATTATTGACGTATCTTTGCTATATTGCTTTTCCGTAGAACGAAGATGGCATTCTGAAGTTATTTATAAATTATGTATATCCTGGTTGGGAAACTGAAGTTATGAAGGTGAGTTTGCTGCCAAGGCTAAATGATGGTAATTTGGATGCCAATCAAATGAACAGCCAGCGCCAGTTGGCAATTTCAGTGTCTGCGATCGCAGAGCATGCGGATCGAAACGTACCGCTGAATTTATGCTTAATTTTAGATCACAGTGGCTCTATGAGCGGCAGACCGCTAGAAACAGTTAAAAAAGCAGCAAACCAAATTGTTGACAAGCTCAAGGAAGGCGATCGCTTGAGTGTGGTGGTTTTCGATCACCGTGCCAAAGTTCTAGTACCCAATCAAGTTGTTGAAGACCGCCAAAGCATTAAACAGCAAATTAATCGTTTGGCTGCGGACGGTGGTACTGCTATTGATGAGGGTTTGCGTTTGGCAATAGAGGAACTGGCAAAAGGTAAAAAAGAAACTATTTCCCAAGCCTTTTTGTTAACTGATGGCGAAAACGAACACGGCGACAACAAACGTTGTTTAAAATTTGCCCAGTTAGCTGCTAGCTATAATTTGACTTTGAATACTTTGGGCTTTGGCGACAATTGGAACCAAGATGTCTTGGAAAAAATAGCCGATGCTGGTGGTGGAACGCTGTCTTATATTCAGCAACCGGAACAGGTAGTGGATGAATTTAGTCGCCTTTTTGACCGCGTGCAAACGGTAGGATTGACAAATGCTTATTTGCTATTTTCCTTAGCTCCCAAGGTCCGGTTTGCGGAATTAAAACCTGTTGCCCAAGTTTCTCCTGATACGATTGAGCTACCAGTGCAACAGCAACCAGACGGACGGTATGCGGTGCGCTTGGGTGACTTGATGAAAGACAGCGAAAGAGTGGTTTTAGCTAACGTTTATTTAGGACAATTCCCGGAGGGAAAACATACAATTGCCAATTTGCAAGTACGCTACGACGATCCGGCACAAAAGCAAACACAGTTGCTCTCAGAAAATATTCCGGTGGAAATCAACGTGCTGTCAGCTTACCAAAGCAGTGCCGATCCGGAGGTACAGCAGTATATTCTCGCATTAGCCAAGTATCGGCAAACACAACTAGCCGAGGCAAAATTACAACAGGGCGATCGCGCTGGTGCTGCAACTATGTTACAAACTGCTGCCAAAACAGCTTTACAAATGGGAGATATCAGTGCAGCAACGGTTTTGCAAAAGTCTGCTACCCTCTTGCAAGCTGGAGAAGAATTATCCGAAAGCGATCGCAAAAAACCAAAATTGTGTCTAAAACAGTTTTGCAGGACAAATAGAAATAGGGGTGGGCTTTTTTTTGAGAGCCTGCCCTGGAAAGAGAAAGGCAAAAATAAGGATAAAGTATGAGTGGAGGAATTACTCACAGCCAGCTAACAGCAGTACAACTACTGCTAACAAGCCCCCAGAGCGTGCAGTTATTAGCAATTAACGTTTTTTCCAAGCTGGTTGGACACTCGTTTTTCAGTGTATAAATCAGCTTCATTGATATGCGAACTATTGCGGAAATAAACGAAAAAATTACTTGCAAGCGCGCGGTGGTCTGGACCGTCGAACAAGTAAAATTAAAAGTCGAAGAAGTTGGTGTCGCCAAAGTTGCTCGGGAAGTTGATGTTATTACCACCGGTACTTTTGAGCCGATGGAATCTAGCGGCGCTATCATTAATCTCGGACACACCGACCCACCTATAAAAATTCGTCGTTGTTGGTTGGATGGGGTACCAGCTTATGCTGGTTTTGGAGCAGTAGATTTATATTTGGGCGCCAGTGCAGCAGCAGAAGAAATAGAAGGAGAAGAACTCCGGGAAAATGGTGGCGGTCACGTTATAGAAAATTTGATTGCAGGAAAACCGGTACACGTGCGCGCTCAAGGACAGGTAACGGATTGTTATCCCAGAGCAACCTTTGAAACCACAATTACCCGCGATACTATTAATCAATTTTACTTATTTAATCCCAGAAATTTATATCAAAATTTCATTGTTGGCGTCAATGGAGGCGATCGCCCATTATTTACGTATCTCGGTCCTTTACAACCGCGTTTGGGTAATGCCGTTTACTCCAATCCCGGTGCGATTTCTCCGCTGATCAACGACCCCGAGCTGCAAGTTATTGGTATTGGAACGCGAATTTTTTTAGGTGGTGGAATTGGCTACGTGGCGTGGGAAGGTACGCAACACTTTCCTTTGCAAAAGCGTTTACCCAATCGCACACCGATTGGTCCAGCTGCGACTTTAGCTTTAATTGGTGATGCTAAACAAATGGATGCTCGTTGGGTACGGGGATGCTACTTCAAAAATTACGGTCCTTCTTTGATGCTGGGTGTGGGTGTACCCATTCCGGTGTTAAATGAGGAAATAGTTGCCAGATGTGCGGTTCAAGATAAAGATATAGTAGCGCCGATAGTAGATTTTTCTATACCCCGGCGGGTACGCCCTACTTTTGGTTTGGTCAGCTACGCGCAACTAAAGTCCGGACGAATTGTGATTGAAGGTAAAACAGTACGTACTGCTCCTGTTGCCAGTATATTTCTCTCCCAGCAGGTAGCCCAAGAATTAAAACAGTGGATAGAAGCAGGAAAGTTTACCCTCACCGAATCGGTAGCTTCCATACCTATGGAACGGTCTTTTCTTCCCCAAGACCGCTGGACAGAGTTTTGAGGCTAGAAATTGGTCGCAGCAGGAACATGGGGTACAAAAAACAACACCCCATGTCCGATTCCTAAATTCCAAAATTTTTACCGCTCTGGTGGTTTTGGTCGTTTGATCGGTTTGGGAGGAGTAGCACCTTTGGATGTGGGTTTAGTGGTTGGGGAATCACCTGCTTTTTTATTTGGACGCGGGGTTTCTGCGGATTTTCTGGGGGAGTGTGGTTTCTTTCCAGAACCGCCAGGACGACCTTTTCCTCCTCGCGACTGCGGTTTTTTGCTACCTCGTTTTTTGGGTAACTCTGCGATCGCCTCGCCGCTTTCTATAACCAAGGATTCACCATCCCGCTTGACTTGCAAGTCCCAAAATTTTCCAACTGCTTTCGCATCCAGATTACCCTTGAGTTTCAATTTAAAATATCTGGGTTTGTCATTTGGTTTGCAGGGAGATTGCTTGATTTTGACTACTATATTTCCAGCGTCGTGGGATTGGTAAACTATTTCACCCCGAACAGAAAAACCACCATCGGGAATTTCTTTTGAGGGTATAAAGCGCTCTGCACCAGCTTGAGGCTGTTGCGGCGACGCAGGGGAAGAAGGCGGCGGTAAAGTTGTGGTATTTTTGGCCAGGTTTTCTGGTTCCCAAACTCCCACTATCTGCAAGTGCAATCTGTCGTTTTCTTGTCGCGTGCGCGGATAAACTACCCACAAATGTTCTTCTTCTAAATTCAGGTGATTTTTGACCAAACTCATGATCCGACCCAGAAGCACAGCATCTAGTTTTGTGTCATCTGCAGTCAGCATCACGCCTTGGGTAAATTGCTCGTTGCTGGGAATGTAGCGACCTCGAACCAGACCAATTGCTCGGTACTGCATCGGTTCGCTAGGGGGCGGAATTGGATGTTGTCGATTTGCAAAGTTGGTGTCAATTTCTGTTTGGCTTGGCAATTCCGACGCATTCTCTGGTGGAAGTACTTCGGCTGCTGCTACAACATCTTTTGGAGCTGTTGTTTGTTGATGAATTTGAGTTTCATCAGAATTTGTAGAATTTGATGATTCAGGAGACGGCATCAGGTCGGAATTCATAAAAACTCCTTCAAGCGGAGATACATCCCATGGGGGGATTTGACTAAAACAACTAGAAAACAGTTTGTGCGGCTGATGAAAGTATATTTCCTTTCTCAACAACCACTTCTGTTTGCCCTGTTATGATACTGAAAGATGCTATTTTTTGCATACACACACTAAATGTGTAATTTAGCGCCTTTATAGCAGTTTCGAAAGCATCCTGTAGCTACAATTTACGCAGTTTCTAATCAATTCATCACTTGTTTTGGCAGCGTCCATGAGTTTTTGTTATAAAATTCACAAAACATCCAGAATATCCCGCAAAGTTTTTCAAATTTTTCTCTAGTTTCATTAAATTGTAAGGATAGTTTTGTGTCTCAGTCACGTAATCGTTGGTTAATTAATATTGTTTTGGTGTTGGCGGTGATGGGTTTTGTGGGAGTATCTGTTTTTCCCATCATAGCCGCATATAACGATACGCCATACTCCCGCCAAAACTTGACAAGCAGTAAGGAAAATTCTGCTGCTGCTCAAAAATCAAAATTGGAGGATGCTGCTCGCGGTTACGAACAGGTTTTACAGCGAGAACCCGAAAATCAAGCTGCGTTGCGAGGTTTGTTGGAGACGCGTTTGCAATTGCTCAGTTTAGGTGTGGGTGAAATGCAGGGGATAATTGAACCCCTAGAAAAGTTAGTCAAGCTCAATCCAGAACAAACCAAATACGCTGTTTTGCTTGCACAAGCAAAGCAACAAATAGGTGACAGGGAAGGTGCTGCTCAAGTTTATCGTTCTATTTTAGAAACCAAACCAGGTGACCTCAATGCTTTGCAAGGTATGGTAGGGCTTTTGCTGTATCAAAAACGTCCCGAAGCAGCTATAGGTTTGTTACAACAGACGCTGGCAAAAGCGACTCAAGCTAATAAAATTGAACCGGGTAGTATAGATACTACCGCAGTGCAGGTAATGTTAGGGAATCTTCACGCTTCCCAAAAGCGCTATTCCCAAGCTATGCTTGCCTACGACCAAGCCATCAAAAGCGCTCCTGATGATTTTCGCCCTGTTTTAGCCAAGGCGATGGTTTTAAAAGAGCAAGGTAAGTTGCAGGAAGCAAAACCTTTGTTTAGCAAAGCTGCGACGTTAGCACCCCCTCAGTATAAAGACGAAATTAACAACAGGGCTAAGGAAATTGAAGTTGCTGCTCCCACGCCGACTGCTTCCTCGACGCCAGCGCCTTAGAAAGGCTAAACTACAGCTGGATTTTTCACGCTCCTTCTACGGCGGCAATAATACCGAATAAAATGAACAAGCAGCCGCCTGCGAAGGTAAGCATTCTTTCAGAAATTCGCCCTGCTAGCATTCGTCCGCTTGCGATCGCGATCGCCGTGCATACGGCGCGTCCAGAAACCGCACCTGTGGTTACTCCCACGGGATTATTTCCAGCTGCTAGGGCGATGGTTGCTATTTGGGTGCGATCGCCCCACTCTGCCATAAACGTTAATATAAAAGCTTCTAAAATTATTGCCCAGCAAGTTTTGCTCTTTTGGAAGTGTTCTTGCGCCTTAGCAACCGCGTCCTTTGCCTCCTCTACAACTTCTGTGTCGCAGCTGCAAGCAGGCATTTTGGTGGCTTCGTACAGCAATTTTATTCCAAAGGCAATAAACAAAATAATCTCAGCGTGGTGAATATAAACTTTTGGCAGTATGGATACTGCTTGTCCCAACACGACAGATAGTACTGTCATTCCTGCCAAAGCTGTTATTACTCCCACAAACACCAAACGCCGGGAGTGCTGCATTGCTAAAATTGCAGCGATAAAAAAAGTTTTATCTCCTAACTCAGAAACTGTAATTAGCAATAAACTGGCTGTAAAAGCTGTTAGCACTCTCTCAAGCTCCTAAACACTCATTTTTCTTTGGTGTGGGCTTGATAAGGGCTGCAAGACTTCACCAAGCTCCACGCTTTCGGGTGTGAACTTAGTGAAGGTCTCGCTTCCAATCAGCAATTTTTTTTGCTTACTTGTCATCTGAACCAGGCTCATCGCCAGCATGTTGATTCAGATGTACTGGCTTTTGCTTTTTGCCAGTAGCTACTCCCCTTCTGTTTTAAGTAATTATACATCTACCTGAAGTTGTAGTAAACAGATTTAGGAATTGGATTTGTGGTTTCGAGTGTGCTATGAAAAAGTAGTGTAACTACAATGAAAACAAGCAGAGCTTATCTTCCTTTGGATAAGGCATAAGGCGATGCCAAGCCGAGCGCGATCGGATATTTCCATACCATCGTCTTTTATACCTTAGTATTCGCTGCCTTTTTCAGGGATTTGGCTGAAAAACTAATGGAAATCGTCAACATTCATCAGGCTAAAATCAATCTGCCGTGGCTGCTGTTACGGGTGGAACTTGGGGAAGAAATTATCCTCGCCAACCGAGGTATTCCCGTCGCCAAGTTAGTTCCGCTTCGCCCTTCGTCTCGTCGGCGCAATAATTCCAGGAAAGCTCGAGGGCGTCTTCCAGTACCCGAAAACATTAACCTTTCCCCAGCAGCAGAGGAATCAGTACCCCTAGAGAGTAGCTAAGGGGTTAGTGGTGGTAGTTTAGCTACCAAGATCATTTTTGACAAGGAAGATAGGAGATGGCCTGACCCATCTCCAAAACCCGCCTAATATTTTCTCTCCTGGGGTTGAAACATGGTAATGGTTACTGGACGATATTGAATATCGATTCCTGCTGGTGAATAATAAGCCATTGTGTGTTTGAGGAAGTTGACGTCATCTCGCTCGGGGTAATCCTCACGAAAATGGGCGCCTCGACTTTCTTGGCGATTTAAGGCTGAGGACAAAATCATTTGTCCTACTACCATTAAATTTTGCAGCTCTAGTGCTTCTACGATTTCCGTATTCCAGCAGCTGCCTTTGTCATCTAAGTAAATTTCCGTGTATTGTTGTTGTAACTGCTGTAATTTTTCCCATCCTTGACGCATTAATGCTTCGGTGCGGAAAACGCCACAGTATTCGGTCATGGTATCTTGAAATGCTTGACGAACTTGGTTGATGCGGTACTTTCCGCCCTGGTCTAATAAAGATTGCAGTTTTTGCTGGGCTTGGCGCAGGTACAGTTGTTCGTCGACAGTTGGGAATTTGCGGTCTTGGACGTATTGGGCGATCGCCGCTCCGGTCCTGCGTCCGTAAACCACGCATTCTAATAGAGAATTACTACCAAGACGATTGGCCCCGTGTACGGAAACACAGGCAGTTTCTCCAGCCGCAAAAAAGCCTTCCACAAGATTGTCACCGCTACTGCGGACTTGACCGTTGGTGTTAACCGGAATACCACCCATGCAATAATGAATAGTGGGGCGAACGGGTATCGGTTCGGTAATGGCGTCAACACCTACAAGGCGATGCGCTTCTTCCCAACAAAAAGGAATGCGGCTCATAATTTTTTCTTTGCCGAGATGACGCAAATCCAGATACACAAAAGGACCTCCTGCACTACCATCTGGATTGATACCGCGTCCGGCTCGAATTTCGTAGGCGATCGCCCGTGAGGTAATATCCCGCGGAGCCAATTCCATGCGACTGGGAGCATACCTAGCCATGAAGCGTTCTCCATCACTGTTAATCAGATACGCCCCTTCTCCACGCACGGCCTCGGAAATCAATACTCCTACCGGATACAAACCAGTGGGGTGAAATTGCACAAATTCCATATCCTCTAGGGGTAAACCAGCAAGTGCGGTCATCGCTAATCCATCACCGGTGGAAGCATAATCATTTGAGGTAGTGTTGTATACTCTTCCGTAGCCACCAGTGGCAAACATTACCGCTTTGGCACGTACTACCTCCAATCGACCGTCTAAGATGCGGTACATCACCACTCCCTTAGCTTGTCCATCTTCTAGAATCAAGCGCATGACGTACCACTCTTGATAAATTTGCACCCCGTATCGCCGCAAGTTATTTACCAATTCATGCAAAATGGCGTGACCTGTCTTATCGGCAGCGTAGCAGGTACGATTGTGAGAATGACCGCCAAAAGCGCGTTGGGCAATACGACCATCGCTCAAACGCGAGAATAAAACGCCCATGTGCTCTAAGTCAATGACTACATCCGGAGCTTCGCGGGTGAGAATTTCGACTGCATCCTGATCTGCTAAGTAGTCAGAACCCTTGACAGTATCAAAAGCATGAGCTTCCCAACTATCAGAGGAATCCACGTTTTTTAATGTTGCTGCAATACCGCCTTGAGCAGCAACGGAGTGAGAACGAATCGGATGGGTTTTGGCAACTACAGCTACGTTCAAACTTGGGTTAGTCCTGGCAATTTCCACTGCTGCTCGACATCCAGCCAAGCCACCCCCAACAATTATGACATCGTGTTCTAGCATTATGATTCCCCCAACAACGCCTTGGTCGCTGTTCTATTGTAAGTATGCGATCGCTGCTTCTGTTTTTTTGTCCCCTATTCCAGCTAGCTAGCTGCCAAGCATTTCTACAGCTATTAGCGCACCAGGCGAGTTTTTTGTTTATCTAATGTTTTCTACTTACTACGTTACAAAGCAAGAAAATCCTTTAATTGCGCGATCGCCTTTTCGAGGAGCATCCTTTGTGCTACAGACAAACACCAAAGCAATTCGCCGTCCGCACAACTAGCTAGCTACCTCTCGGGCGTATGTAAATTAATTAATATATTCTTGTTGGAATATATTCTTGTTGGCTTGCGCACCCTAAAGTCTTCCTTGGCTTTCATCCCCAGGTAAAACTACAAAACCTGGGGTATGGAACGCCAGGAATGATGAAGATATTGTATTTTCCTAGTTAGTCACCTTTGCTGGTTGTTGTTGTGAAACATTACCAGGAATCGGTTCCATCGTTGTTCCTGGTTCTAAAGGAGCAAGTTCGATGTGATTTAACAAAGTTGTTACAAAGGCAAAAAGCAGAAAGGGTAAAGATAACAAAATAACCAGTCCCACAGCAGCTAAAGCATAAACCGGTCGTTTTGCACCCATTAATGCTAAGGCTGATGCCAAACTAACAGTAATCGTAATTAACCAGACAATTATTTGACCGTAAATATCGCCAAAGGTCAGGGTGCAGACGAACCGATATTTTTGAATGTTATTCATCATCTAATTTGCCTCCAGTATCTCCTTAGGTTCTACCTTAAAACCAGGTTTGAAATTTTGACAATTTCTAAATAGTTTTGAAATAATTGTAATATCACTTTACAATATCTTTGTCTTTTGATTTTCTGGGACAAAATCAGCAGATTCACGAGATTCTAAGGATTTAATTTTTCTGTGTAAATCACAGTCATCACTGCTAATAATTGTTTCTAAATTCGCAATTCTTTGCTCTAGACGTTGTAATTTTTGAGATGATAGATGCCTGGGTTTTAATTTTTTATCCTCATAACGCCATACAGCTATTGTCCCCACTGCTGCTGCTGTCAAGGTAGCTAAAGGTAGAAGAGGACCACTTCTAGTGGTAGCCGAAAGTGGAATGCAAATAGCTAAAATTCCCAGCGTCATTCCCCAGATTTTTGAGGTTGCTGCAAGTCGAATATCGCTAGCAGGGTTTTCTCGACTTTTTTTAGCCATACCCATACCTAAAAAAATAAGTTATTTTCTAGGGTCGCATCTTTATTTACTCTGCCGCTTCCTACTATTGGAATAGGTATAACTACTCGATTGATAACAGTAAAAATTATTCATTTCAGTACAACTATTAAGTAAAGATTACTGAATTTTTAATAAATTTCATAAATGAAAGTTAATGTGGAATAATATTAATATGGCTTTATTTATAGCAATAAATCCCTCACTACAAGTACAAAAATAAGTTAGTAGTTAGGGCTTTAGTCCTGAACAAGCGAGCAATACCTCACTACCACTAACAAAGCGATCGATCCTTCACTACGAGTACAAAGGCGTAACAAATCGTAAAATTCTCATTGAACTCCATTTTCAAGACAGGTTCTAAAGCTTGTTGGCATGAATTTACTCTTTTAGCCGTTTGCATATTTACTTTAAAATATTAGGAGTTTGTCCGTATTATCTACTTTCCAAAAAAAATTCATGATGGTAGCAACATCTTAACATATTCCTAGCTGGAGCTAGTCGTGGCGTTGGTAGAGAAATTGCCAAATGCTTGAGAGAACAACAAAAGAATGTTAAAGCACTGCTCAGAACAAAAGCAGTTCTTCCTGAACTAGAAGCAATGGGAATTAAGGTTGTTTTGGGTGATGCTATGAATGTAGATGATGTTGAACGTGCAATGTTAGGAGATGAACCTATCTACGCCGTTGTTAGCACCATTGGTGGTTTAGCCAAAGATAACGACAGAGCAGATTATATAGGTAATAAAAATTTAATTGATGTTGCTGTTAAAGCAGGCGTGCAAAAGTTTATTTTAGTATCTTCGATTGGTTGCGGGAATAGCGTTATTGCTTTATCTCCACAAGTTCTAGAAGCATTGCGTCCTGTATTAATTGACAAAGAAAAAGCTGAACAACATTTAATAGCAAGTGGACTCAACTACACTATTATTCGTCCAGGTGGCCTGCAGTCAGAAACAGCGACCGGAAATGGAGTTTTAACTGAAAATGTAAATGTTGCTGGTATGATTAATCGTGCCGATGTAGCTCAGTTAGTTTGTCGTTGCTTAAATTCTAATGCTGCTAATAATAAAATCTTGTCAGCAGTAGACAAAAACATGTTATTCGGTCAACCTGTATTTACAGAATTTCAATTAAATTAGTTTCTTTTTTTCTCATTCTCCAGAAATTTGACAATATATGATTCTTTTCCGCGGTCCGTCTAATTCGAAAAATAATATGGATTGATAGACTCCTAATCCTAATTTGCCATCAATGATAGGAATTATTTCACTGTTATTCAACATCATTGCCATTAGATGAGAATGAGCGTTTTTGGGCTCATCGGCTGGAATATTTGGTCTTAAATGCAAGTCATTATGCAAGTACTTTTCTGATTCAGGAGCTAATTTCTGCAAAAAATTTTTGATGTCTTCTAATAATCTTGTTTCATTTTCGTTAATAGCAAAGGCTGTTGTTGTATGACGAGAGAACAACAATATTTGACCATTTTGAATGGGCGTTGATGAGATCAGTGCCTCAATTTTGGGAGTAATGTTATGAATATTTATTCCTTGGTTAGTTTCTATTTCAATTAATTTATTAATAATCGGCATTGATGTAGTTAGAAATTGGTAATTTGGATAGACAGGATAAATTATATCTAAAAATTCATTGAAATTGCTGATGTCTCTGTGGGAGGAAATTCCAACTACCTATTATCCCCATTTGCCTTCGACTGGGCAATATTTTTTAAACCCTTCACAAATCTTTGGATTCCCTCTTTTGCTGTATCTAGTTGCAATGCGCCGTATGCTAGGCGCAAATAACATCCGTTATTCATACCAAAGGTTGTACCTGGAATAACTGCAACTCGATATTCTTGAATCAATTTTTTCACTAGCTCAAAGGGATGCATTTGAGTATTGACTTTAAGAAAAAAGTAAAAAGCACCATCAGTAGGGGTAATGGTACACAGACCTTCTAGGTCTTTGAGGGACTGAAGAATTGATTCTCGCACCTGGGCGATCGCTTGAATATTTTTGCTTAAATAATCTGCTTTGGTTTGTAGAGCACCCAAAGCTGCATACTGAGAAACTACGGGTGGACAAATCAAAATTGTGTCTTGGACTTTTTTGACAGCAACCAATAGATGCTTTGGTATTACCATATAGCCAATGCGCCAGCTAGCGAAACCGTATGCTTTCGAAAGGCTATAGAGGGAAATAGTGTATTTGGCGCTACCTGCAAACGCACCTGGAGAAATGTGTTTGACACCGTTGTAGGTAAAGTATTCGTAAGCTTCATCGCTGATGTGGTAGATACCGCGATCGCGACAAATTTGATTTACTTGACGCAAAGCCGCTTCTGAGTATACAGCTCCGGTTGGATTATTTGGCGAAATTGTCACTACCGCTCGTGTTTTGGGAGTAATTGCTCGAGCGATCGCATCAGGACAAAGTTGATAGCGTTCATCGGTTTGCACCAGTACGGGACGACACCCTGCCATTGTAATCACCATCTCGTGGTTAAAATAGTACGGCACGTTCAAAATGATTTCATCTCCCACCGAGGTGATTGCGAGAATGGCGTTCATAAACCCCATATTGCTACCTGCGGTAACAACAATGCAGTTGTCCTGGTTAATTTCTATACCATTAAAGCTTTGCAATTTCTTTGCTAATGTTTTTAATAGAGGGGGAATACCTTCAACAGCTTTGTAGAGATGATTTGTTGGTTCAGCAAGAAATTTTGCTAAAAGTTCCACAGCTTCTGGTGGAGGAGGATACCAGACAACACCTTGTCCCAAAGAAATGGTATCAGGAAAATTTTGAATTAATTCTGCCACTATTGGAATGATAGGCGACTGCACCGCCTCCATGCGAGAGGAAAAATTTTTCATATCAAATCAAATTTCAAGAAAAAACTGTTGTTAATGGTAAGCGATTTATCCTTGTTGGGTAATAAGCAATTAGTTAGTAGTAAGCGATTTATCGCTTGTTGGGTAGTAAGCAATTAGTTAGTAGTAAGCGATTTATCGCTTGTTGGGTAATAAGCAATTAGTTAGTAGTAAGCGATTTATCGCTTGTTGCCAATTTCCCTATAGCGGTACAACCTCATGAAAACGAGAGTAGTCTACGCTGCGCTTACCATCTCGCGTCTTGGAAAGAATATCTACAAAGCGCATATTCCAAAGAATTTCTTCACTAACAAAGGAGTGACGGGCGTGAATTGTCTGCGATACAGTTTCATCAAGTCCAGTGAGAGTGACCAATATTTCTATGTCATCCTCATACATCTGTTCTGGTGTCATTCCGTATAAGGGACTTTTTTCATCAATAGGATGCATCACTGTCCAAGTCAATGCGAAAAGCGGTGTTTGACTGCGAAGTAGATACATGTCATAAAATCGCCGCATCATGTCTCCTTCAGCAGTAATTTCATTGCGTACCAAAGTTACTCGGACTTGTGCTTCTAAAATCCAATTTTGACGTTCGTTTGCCACTCGAAACATGAAAGTTGGAACACCGTTGTGCGGTGTAATTACTGCTACGCGGCTAAATATGACTCGCGCCTTCAACAGGGAAAACCTTGCAAACATCAGTCCGGTTCCCACTGCTAATCCCATCAATCCGAAAAAGGATTCTATAGTTACTATTACGTTGGCATATAGTGTTTTAGGATACATGGCTCCGTAGCCAATAGATGCCATGGTTTGAACGCTGAAAAAAAAGGCGTCCAAAAAGCTACCAGGATGCGCGTTGGCAATTCCATCTCCGCCTGCTAGGTATGCTAGGGCAAATAGAGTATTAACGGTTACATAACCTAAACTAATTAATGTCAAAAATCCAGGCCAAGAAAGAGAAACTAGCCAATGGTATAAATCTCCCCAGTGAGAGTTTGATACTCCTTTGCGCACAACCTTGAAGCCACCCTGAGGGTCAATCATCCGCGACACGGGGACTTTGGGAACTACTTTTTTCATCGTAAATCCTCCTCAGGACCCTACACTCAGCGAAGCCTTGTAGGGAGGGATAAGAGCGTCGATGCAGAGGGCTCGATGTCCCGAAATGAACATATAATCTTGGCAATTTACAGATAACATCTGTGCTCTATGAAAGTAGAATATGTGGATGCAAAGAACGATTCGCATCCAACTCAAACCGGACATCTGAACGACTAAAGTGCTGTTTCAAAAGATTGAACAGTACACTTGGTTGTTAAATGCCGTGTGTAAGTACGGATGGGAAAACAACTTGGCAAATGGCGTAGAGTTACACAAAGCGACTTACTTCGACCATGGCGCTGTAACTCTGGCTTGCTTTCTCTATTGATTTGTGCTACTCGAGTCAAAGCAGTGGCAAGAACCCAAAATTGGAAATTTCTACATCATTATCCAACAAATGTAGCCAGGACTGTTCTGAAGTTAGAAGTTTTGGCACCAGAGAATTATTACAGTATGTTAATGCAGTTATTGCATTGTAGAAATTCTGTAACCGCAATTAGATAATAAAAGGGGCACCTATCAAGTGTCATCATTGATAGGTTAATAGTTTGTTGGTTTTCTAGCACACAAGGTAGTCTCTGAATGGCACTCATTCGGTTACTACCTTTGTGCCTTACCTAGAAAATTTGTTGATTAGTTTTGTCTAAGTGCTTGATTGGTAATAAAATACTGAGATATAAACTTACTTTATCACAAGAAACGATTTTTATTAAATATTTCGACGAAAACTTCGAGATTGCTTGCAAATTAGCGTTATTTCAGTGCGGTTGTGGGGTAAGACCGTCCTGGGTAAATTCTTCAGAGTTTAGTTTTTACACTGAAGATTTGCATATCTTATCGTTGCTAAGATGAAAGTAAAGCGGAATCATTTCCAATCCATATTAAGTGAGTTAGAAGAGCATGCCTCTGGAAATTGCTGTTGAAAAGAAAAAGTTACAGAATCCGCCCTTGAAACTGCATTATCTGGGCGATCGCATTCTGCGTCAAGAAGCTAAGCGTGTTGCCAAAGTAGATGAAGAAGTGCGCAAATTGGCACGGGAAATGCTACAGACAATGTACAGTAAAGATGGTATAGGTCTGGCTGCACCCCAAGTAGGGATTAACAAACAAATAATAGTCATTGACATTGAACCGGACAACCCAGCCAATCCACCATTGGTATTAATTAACCCCGTTATCAAACAGTTTAGTCGGGAAATTTGCGTTGCTCAAGAAGGATGTCTGAGCATTCCAGGGGTTTATATGGACGTCAAGCGCCCGCAGATGGTAGAAATCGCTTATAAAGACGAGTACGGGCGTCCCAAAACTTTAAAAGCTGGGGAACTGCTCGGACGCTGCATTCAACATGAAATAGACCACCTCAATGGTGTGGTGTTTGTAGATCGGGTAGAGAACTCTATAGCTTTAGCGCAGGAGCTATCCAAACATGGCTTCTCGTATCAATCTGTCAAACCAGTTGCCTAGGGTGGTGCGCCTGCTTATGAATATCATGACTCCAAAGAGCGGTTTGTTCCTTGCTTGCTCCTGCGTTGCAGCGATCGCAGCAGTCGGTTCGATTTTTGAACTTAGTTCCGGACAACCGGATTTAGGCAATCAAACTACCAGCATCATTTTGGCACTAAGCATTCCACTGACGGGGTTATTTTTCTTTGCCGCAGTTAAAGATGCTCGAGCTAAGATTAACAAATAAGCATCAGGTTTAGGACTAGAAGGAAAAAGGAAAAGGAAATATTTATCCTTTTGCCTTTTACCTTTTTTATATTGCTCCGTTACACAATTAGAATTACAGACTTTTCAGCTAGGGCTTCATCTAAAATTCCAAAAGTACTTGAAAGCAATGTCAGCGTCGTGGTTAAAAAATAACTAGCTAAATATATTAGACCCGGCGATTTTTCGGTTGCTGCTAACTGATGAAAATTAGCAAAGGAAAGGACAACCAGCGCTAAAAACCCACGAGCGATCGCTCAATATAAAACTGCCCGAAAACAGCTACGAAATCAAGAGGTTCAGTTGTTACCAATCAGAGGAAGTTAAGGTTTTGCGTACGTAGTTAGTTATAGACAAAATTTGGTTAACTCTACATCCAGATAGGCAATTTCTACTCGTGAATTTGCTAGCTTAATTTGAGGATAGGCACTTGAACCTGATTTTCCACTTTTGGAAAAGTGTATAAAGGGGGATTTGCGAATGAACTCTCAAAAGCTAGATGCCACTTTTGCTATGGCATTGACTCAGCTTCCTCAAGATAACAGCTTGCTGTCTGAAAACACGCAAATGTGAGTGGCAAAGACGGACTTTTGGAAAAAATAAGTATTAAATGCTACCCTGAGGAGCAGCTTAACTTTTCATGTTTAGAACTACCTTGGGAAGAGCATCTAAACTCGTTGCCCAGTTCGCTTTTGTCGCCCAAATAGCGGTTTAATTACCACGGTAGTATATAAATAGATACCTTTTTTTCCGTAATAGCAGCGATACGCGGCGGATTTTGTGGTAGCAAACAGCAAACTTAACTGCATATAAATCTTTAGATCCCCCTTATCAGCAGGTACAGACAGTCCTAAACTGTAGGTGAGAGTTGAAAGGCAGTCGGGAGAAAACTTGTGAAAAGAGTTTTGGCAATCATTCTCGGTGGCGGTGCAGGTACCCGCCTATATCCGCTAACTAAGCTACGCGCTAAACCAGCAGTACCACTAGCAGGTAAGTACCGCCTAATAGATATCCCTGTCAGTAATTGTATAAATTCTGAAATATTCAAAATCTACGTCCTGACACAATTCAACTCGGCTTCATTGAATCGCCACATCGCCCGTACCTACAACTTTTCTGGTTTTACTGAGGGATTTGTAGAAGTGTTGGCAGCTCAGCAAACACCAGAGAACCTTAACTGGTTCCAAGGTACAGCAGACGCCGTTCGTCAGTACCTGTGGCTGTTTCAAGAATGGGATGTAGACGAATATCTAATCCTATCGGGCGATCATCTCTATCGTATGGACTATCGCCTGTTCATTCAACGTCATCGGGAGACAAACGCTGATATTACCCTTTCAGTTATTCCCATTGACGAGCGTCGCGCCTCCGACTTTGGCTTGATGAAAATAGATCGCTCCGGAAGAGTAATCGACTTTAGCGAAAAACCCAAAGGCGAGGCCTTAAAGAAAATGGCGGTTGATACTACCATTCTTGGTTTAGACAAATACCAAGCCGAGAAGCAGCCCTACATCGCCTCCATGGGGATTTATGTCTTTAAAAAAGATGTTTTGATCAAGTTGTTGAAAGAATCTTTAGAAAGTACTGATTTTGGGAAAGAAATCATTCCCAATTCAGCCAAGGACTACAACATTCAAGCCTATTTGTTCGATGGCTACTGGGAAGACATTGGAACAATCGAGGCTTTTTATAATGCAAATCTTGCGCTGACCAAGCAACCCCATCCGCCCTTTAGTTTTTACGATGAACAAGCACCGATTTATACCCGTGCTCGTTACTTACCTCCAAGCAAATTGTTAGATTGTCAAGTCAAGCAATCAATTATTAGTGAAGGTTGTATTCTCAAAAACTGCCGTGTAGAAAATTCGGTTCTGGGAGTGCGATCGCGGATTGAAAGTGGCTGTGTTATTCAAGATTCCTTAATCATGGGCGCAGACTACTACCAGCCATTTGCTGAAAACCATTTGGAATGCCAGCATCACAGCGTACCCTTGGGTATCGGTGCTAACACAATTATTCGCCGTGCCATCATTGACAAAAATACTCATATAGGCTGTGACGTGCAAATCGTCAACAAAGACAACGTTCAAGAAGCCGAACGTGAAAACCAAGGTTTTTACATCCGCAACGGCATTGTCGTTATACTCAAAAACGCTGTCATCCCTGATGGAACGATAATTTAGTTAGTAATTGCTACTTGGGTTGGGGAAATTTTTCGCAGACTTCCCCACCCATGGGGAAGATAAGCGGGGAAGTTGTGGTTGGCAATTAACAGCAAATAACTGACCACAACCAACTTACTACCTAACCACCTACTAACTACCAACAAAGGGCATGATGGCTAAACTGCTGTTACTAATTGGTGTTCCTGGTAGCGGTAAGTCAACTTTGGCAAAACAATTGCTAGCAGAATGCCCCCACAGACAATTGATTTCCACTGATGCCATCCGAAAACAGCTGTTTGGCGATGAAGCGATTCAGGGACCGTGGTCATTGATTTGGCAAGAAATCCGACAGCAGTTTTGCTTGGCGATCGCCAAAGATGCAACAGCAATTTATGATGCCACTAACGCCCAGCGACGCCAACGCCGGGAAGTTATTACCCTCGCTCGCGACATCGGTTTTACTCAAATAGTAGGAATTTGGGTTGCCACACCACTTTGGCTGTGTTTGGCACGCAATAAAAGGCGAAAGCGTCAAGTGCCAGAAGAGGTAATTTTTCGAATGTACCGCCAGCTAAAAGATGCTCCTCCCAGCTTGGAAGAAGGATTAGACTGCTTGATTTGCTGGCGCTGGCAACTACAAAAGTACGGAAATTGCGCTCCTGCAGTGAGCAAGAACCGAACTTGATTTTATCTAAAGTCTGTTAACTTAAAATCAGACTTAACATGCCTGGAATTATACCTAATGCCAAATAGGGACTCAAAAATTACTAAACTAAATCAAAATAAAGGGAATTGCTAGTGGAGGCTGGTAGATGGCTGCAACCGATTTCAAAGACTATTATGCAATTTTGGGGGTTAGTAAAACTGCCAGTCCAGAGGAAATTAAACAAGCCTTTCGGAAGTTAGCTCGCAAGTACCACCCCGATGTCAACCCTGGCAACAAACAAGCAGAAGCACGCTTCAAGGAAATTAACGAAGCTTACGAAGTTTTATCGGACCCGGACAAACGCAGCAAATACGATCAATTCGGTCAATACTGGAAACAAGTTGGTCAAGGATTCCCCGGCGGTGGTGTTGGCTTTGATACCGGCGGCTTTGACTTCAGCCAATACAGCAGTTTTGACGATTTTATCAATGAGTTGTTAGGACGCTTTGCCGGTGGTACTCGCGGCGGACGAAAAACCTATACCTATCGCACTTCCACAGCAGGAGGAGCAACGGGTACTTCTCCGGGCGGTTTTGGCGGCTTTGCTGATTTTGGCTTTCAAGATATCGGGACCGCAGGTGCTACCCAAGATAGCGAAGCTACAATTTCCCTCACTTTTTCAGAAGCCTTTCACGGTGTCCAAAAGCGCTTTAATTTAGGCAGCGAAACAATTGATGTTCGCATTCCCCCTGGGGCTAAGTCGGGAACTCGCCTGCGGGTACGAGGTAAAGGACAAATCAATCCCTTCACCCAACAGCGGGGCGACCTGTATTTAAAGGTGGAACTGCAACCTCATCCCTTCTTCCAATTTGAAGGAGACAATCTCGTCTGCGAGGTACCCATTACCCCTGATGAAGCTGTACTGGGAGCATCTGTGGAGGTACCTACCCCCGACGGTAGCGTTAATGTCAAACTTCCTGCAGGAGTACGTTCTGGTCAAACTTTGCGCTTGCGGGGTAAAGGCTGGCCGCAGCCAAAAGGCGGACGTGGCGATCAACTGGTGAAGATCGCGATCGCCCCTCCCAGAGAAATTAGTTCCCAAGAGCGGGAGTATTATGAAAAAATTCGTGCTATCCGTACCTACAACCCCCGCAGTCACTTGCAAAATATCAGGCTGTAAAAACTTTAGCAGTAGTTAATGGTTAATTGTTAATTGCTATTAACTATTAACCATTAGCCGCTAATTTTCAACTAAACAATCGAATTGTGCCAGCAAAGTGTCGACACTGGCATTGGGATCCAAAAAAGAAAACAAATGTTTGTAGCGAAGTTTGCCTTGTTTGTCCAATACAAATTGAGCTGGTAAAGGCGCTCCCAATGCTTGTCCAACTTTGTAAGCTCGAAAAACTCGACAGCTAGGATCGGTTAGCAGCGGCAATCTTAAACCTAAGTCTGTTACTACTATTTGACTTTGCCTCTCGTCGGTACTGGTAATCATTAAAACTTCTACGCCCCGGTTTCGAAATTGCTCGTAGCTTTCATTTAATGCTTTGATATGGGGATAGCAAAGAGGACAGTACTGTTTTTCTGTAAAAATCCGCGTCAAAGCTAGCAAGACCGGCTGCTTGCCTCTATAGTTCGATAATTTTACCAGGGTACCGTTAGTAATATCTGGCAGTTGAAAGTCCGGTGTCAAAAAACCCACTGGTAGTTGATTGCTGGCTGGAACTGGTAGAAAATTTTTGAAAAAACGCTCGCTCAACAAGCTCCTCAAATCAGTAGATATCAGCATGTTTCCCCCGTGGCTGTTAAATTTCTCTCATAAGAAAACCACAGATAGACAAGCTCAAGAGATGTTTATCTGTGGTTGTTATTTATCTGTATTGTTACTGTACTAAACAGCAGCAAAGTAGACTTTGGATTTCACCGGATCGGGAATCATTGTCTTGTCACCCGGTTGCCAACCAGCAGGACAAACTTCATCGGGGTGAGACTGTACGTACTGAATAGCTTGCAGTGTCCGCAGGGTTTCATCAACGTTGCGACCAAACGCTAGGTTGTTAATGGTAGCGTGCTGAATGATACCATCTTTGTCAATAATGAATAAACCCCTTAAGGCAATGCCAGCTGCAGGATCGAGAACGTTATAGGCGGCGCTGATTTCTTTCTTGATGTCTGAAACAAGAGGATAATTCAAGTCGCCAACGCCACCCTGCTTGCGATCGGTTTGAATCCATGCTAAGTGGGAAAATTCGCTATCAACAGAAACACCTAGAATTTCTGTGTTGAGTTTCTTAAAATCTTCGTAGCGATCGCTAAAGGCAATAATTTCAGTAGGGCAAACAAACGTAAAGTCTAGGGGATAGAAAAATAAAACGACATATTTACCGCGATAGTCGGAAAGTTTGATCGTTTTAAATTCCTGATCTACTACAGCTGTGGCTGTAAAATCGGGAGCGCTTTGACCAACACGAAGGCATCCTTCTGTTGACATAACTAATTCTCCTTGAACTTAGATGTGTCTTCTAGCTGCCTGCTTTCTCTTTGTGTACAGGTAACGCTCTCCTGTCCACACCCTGACAGCTTTATTTACGAACTGTTACAAGTATATCATACTCATAACGATTTTGAGTAGCAAATGGTAGATTTAGATACGAGAGAATGGTTGCTTACAAACGGCTTGGGAAGCTTTGCCAGCGGAACAGTTTCGGATGTCCGCACCCGAACCTACCATGGCTGGTTATTTGCTGCCACCAATCCACCTTCTGGGCGGATTCTGCTGCTTTCCCATCTAGAAGCTAGTTTAGAACTACCAAACGAAGTTATAGCACTAGGAACGAATTTCTGGGGTGGCGGTCAGATCGATCCGACGGGTTACGAGTGGCTGCGCTTTTTTGATATTAATCCAGTTCCAAAGTGGATTTGGGGTAACGACAACTGGCAGTTAAGCAGGCAATTAATAATGCCTTACGGGTTAGGAGAAGGGGAAATTTTTGCCCAGGGAGAAAAAATCCCGTTTGTTCTAGCATTAGCAATCGCCTATTAATTCAATATCGCTATGAGGGTAGCGAAGTTGCAATTTTAAAATTGCGGCTGTTAATTGGCGATCGCGATTTTCACGACCAGCAAAAAGCGGTTTCTGGCCTCCTGCATTTTTCCCAGCTGCTCGGCGAGGATCGAGTGTGCTTGCAAGCTATGAACGCAGGGGTATTTGGAACGCCTTGGCATTTGCGCTGGACGCGGGGAAAATACCAGCCGGATGGGGTGTGGTACTGGAATTATCATTTACCAGAGGAAACACGGCGAGGACTAAGCGATCGCGAAGACCTTTACAGTCCTGGTTATTTAACGGTGACTCTCAAGCCTGGAGAAACAGTTACCCTGGAAGCAAAAGTGGGTTTTCCGGACAAAAACCAAAGCAAGCTTAGCGACGATACTTTTGCAGAAGCTATAGAAATAGAACAAGAGCGACTTAGTCAAATTTTTGGATGGGAGCGGCAAATTATTAGTAATGGCGAGACTACAAAAGACTCTCCAGCAAGCAAATCTCGGCGTCTAATTTGGCAGCAGTTACTGCGAGCAGCCGATAAATTTATTGTTTACAGAGCTGCCACTGCAAGTTTTAGCATTATTTCTGGTTACCATTGGTTCAACGATCGAGGACGCGATACGTTGATTGCTTTACCGGGGTTAGCGCTGGTTTTAGAGCGTTTTCACCTGGCAAAGGAAATTTTGCGATTTCTTGGGCTTCACTGTCGTCACGGTTTGATTCCCAACGGGTTTTTGGATGTGGGAAATGAACCGTTTTATAACAGTATAGACACGTCATTGTGGTGGATTGAAACTTTAGGGCTATATTTAGAAGCCACCCAGGACTGGCAATTTTTGGCAGAGCAATACCCTGTGGTGCAGCAAATCTACAAAGCTTTTATCGGTGGTACGCGCTACAATATCCAGGTTGATTCGATGGATGGGCTAGTTGGTTGGGATGCTCGTGGTATAGCTTTGACTTGGATGGACGCAGTAGTTGACGGACAACCCGTAACGCCTCGTCGCGGTAAACCGGTGGAAGTTAATGCTTTGTGGTACTCAGCTTTGTGTTGGGCTTCTCGCTGGGCAGAAATCTTGAGCGAGCAGGATACCTTTACCGACCCGGGTCGTTTAGCCAAGCAGGCTCGACGCTACAGCCAACATGCCCAACAGGTAAAAGACTCACTGCAAAAGTTTTGGAATTCCCAGCTTGGTTATTTATACGATACCATTGAGCCGGACGATCGCCGAAATTCTCAAGTGCGCCCCAATGCGGTAATTGCACTTTCCCTTTCCCATTGTGCTTTTTCTGAGCAGCAGGGACGTCAGATATTGCAGCGGGCTACTTATCGCTTGCTTACACCCTACGGTCTTCGCAGTCTCGATCCTGCTGACCCGGAGTACATCGGTAAATACGCAGGTAGTCCCGCACAGCGCGATCGCTCTTACCATCAAGGTACGGTGTGGAGTTGGTTGCTCGGACCTTACATTCGGGCTTGGCAGCGTTTTTATCCCCAGGAGGCGCTACCCTTTAACTGGGAACCTTTGTTAGAACATTTTCTGTATGATGCTTGTCTTGGTTCTATTTCCGAGATTTTTGATGGCGATGAGCCTCATGCACCCAAAGGTGCGATCGCTCAAGCTAAGTCGGTTGCAGAGGTCATTCGCCACCTTCGCGCTAGTTGAGAGCTAGTAAATCTGCACTATTACGGATATTCTCCAAAATTAACTCAGAGCAGCTGCGTTTAATCAAACCGGTTAGCACATTTCCGGGACCAACTTCCACTACTCGTTCTATGCCGTATCGTGGTAGTGCCAGGCAAATTTCTCGCCAGCGCACTTTCCCCGTCATTTGTTGTTTCAAACGCTGTTTTAGTATATCTGCTTCTACACAAGCAGTTGGTTCTACATTTGAAAGGACTGGAATTTTAGCTGTATTAAATTTGACTGATTCTAAGATTTTTTCTAACTCTGCCGCTGCTGCTGCCATAAAAGGAGAATGAAATGCTCCGGAGACTTTTAAAGGAACTGCGCGCTTGGCGTTCACCTGCGATATTACTGTTTCTACTGCCGCTGGTGTACCTGAAATTACCACTTGCGCCGGACTGTTATCATTTGCCACCACAACATCAGGAGTAGCGGCGATAGCTTTTTCCAGTTTTTCAGGATCGAAGTTCATTAAAGCCGCCATCATTCCACCAGCAGCACTGTCCATCAATTGTGCCCGCAGCTTTACCAACCTTAACCCGCACGTCCAATCAAACACGCCAGCAACGTAAAGAGCAAGATATTCTCCCAAACTGTGACCGGCAACGAGATGGGGCTGTTCTTTTTCGAGAAGAAGCTCGGCAAGAATGCTTTCTACTACGAAAAGACAGGGTTGAGTGTAAAGAGTGCGCGATAATTTTTCGGCATCATTTTGACAGATTTCGATTACAGACCAGCCTAAAATTTCTTCTGCTTGAGCAAATTTTTTCTTCGCTAGTGGTAGCTCTAATAAATCCATTCCCATTCCCAGTGATTGGGAACCTTGTCCGGGGAAAACCCATGCTGTTTTAGTCATTCCTCAATGTTTTCAGCTTCAAGTGATGAAATTTTGATCCTCGTCGGCAAGCCGCAAGCAATTTACCTTATCTACCCCATTGAAAAATTGCTGCTCCCCAAGTTAATCCAGCTCCAAAACCCGATGCAGCGATAATGTCGTTGGATTTGATTTTGCCTTGTCTTACTGCTTCATCTAAAGCAAGGGGAATCGAAGCGGCGGAGGTATTGCCATAGTAGGCAATATTACTGATTACTTTTTGTTGGGGGATATTTAGGCGTTGGGCAACAGCATCAAGAATGCGTTGATTTGCTTGATGTAGCAGTAACCAGTCTATTTGCTCGGCAGAAAGATTGGCGCGAAACAGTGCTTTATCTATTACTTCCGGTACTTTTTGTACCGCAAAACGATAAACTTCTTTACCGTTCATTGTGATGGGCTGGAAGTTACCTTGGCTGATAAAAACACCAGGGGTAAGTTCTTTTGATTGGCCGTGGAAGGGGAGGTTGAGGCAGTTGTTTTGGCTACCATCGCTTTTGAGTTCGAAGCCTAGCAAGCGATCGCTTTGGTTTGCCTGCAATACTACTGCCCCAGCTGCATCTCCGAATAGTACGCAGGTGCGGCGATCCTGCCAATTCACCCAACGAGAGAGGATATCTGCTCCGACTAGCAGTACATTTTTATACACATTAGTTTTGATAAATTGAGCGGCTGTAACCAAGCCAAATACAAAACCGGAGCAAGCAGCAGTTAAGTCAAAGGCTACTGCTCTTGTGGCTCCTAACAGTGCTTGAATTTGACAGGCACTGCCGAACAAATCATCTGGTGTAGAGGTTGCCAGCAAAATCAGATCTAGCTCTGTTGGTGTAATTCCTGCCATAGCGATCGCTCTTTTGCTAGCAGTAGCAGCTAGTGCTGCCAAAGACTCATCTTTTTTGGCTATGCGTCTTTGACGAATTCCGGTTCTTGTGGTTATCCATTCGTCAGATGTTTCCACCAGTTTGGTCAGTCCCTGGTTATCCAGAAAAGTAGCCGGTATTGCCGAGCCACTTCCTGTAATTGCTATTCCTGTGTTTTGCACTCTGGCTTCTCCCAAGCTATTAGCTTTTTGTGGTCTTTAGTTATTAGTGCTTTGCCTGTAATTCCCATCAATGACAAATGACCAACTATGCTTAACAAATAGCTATTGACTGCTGTTGGGCTACAATTGCCCAACGTTGCTTTGGTTTTGACATTGAGATTGAATTCTTTGCAGTACTTGGTTGTCAACTGCTTCTTTGGCTAAGCGAATAGCGTTAAAAATCGAAGGTGCTTGGGAGCTACCGTGACTGATGATGCAGATACCATCTACGCCTAAAAGCAAAGCTCCTCCGTGTTCTGCGTGATCTACCCGCTGTTTGATGCGCTTGAGGTTGGGTTTTAAAATTGCCGTTCCCAGCTGGCCGTACCATCCTTGGGGCAATTCTTCTTTGATAATTTGCAGTACTACTTCTCCAACTGCTTCAGCGAATTTTAGTAGCACGTTGCCTACAAAACCGTCGCACACAATCACGTCAAAGCGACCGGAAAGCACGTCTCTTCCTTCTGCATTGCCAATAAAGGTAATTTGGGGATTTTCCCGTAGCAGTTGATGGGCGCGCACAGCTGCATCGTTGCCTTTACAGTCTTCTTCACCGATATTCAACAAACCTACTTTTGGTTCGGGAACACCTAAAACATACTGGCTGTAAATTGCCCCCATGACGGCAAACTGCTCTAAAAATTTTGGACGACAGTCTACATTAGCACCGACATCAAGTATGAGGACTTGCTTGCTGGCGATTATGGTGGGAAAGACCGCACCAATTGCCGGACGGTCGATTCCTGGCAGTCGTCCCAAGCGAAGCAAAGCTGCTGCCATTGCTGCACCGGAGTGACCGGCAGAAACCACGGCATCTGCTTGTCCTTTTTTGACCAAATCCATTGCCACATTGATAGAGGCTTTTGGTTTGCGTCTGATGCTGCTTAGAGCTTCTTCGTCCATGGCGATCGCATCCTCGGCGGCTACGATCTGCACTTTTTGCCCTCTATGCTTTTTTGCTGGCAATACTGCTTCAATTTTTTGGGGATCCCCTACCAACAGTACTTCCACACCCAGTTCTTCACGTGCCCGCAGCGCGCCGGCAACAATTTCACCAGGTGCGCGGTCCCCTCCCATTGCGTCAATTGCGATCCTTACGCAAGTCGATCCCATTGCTCAGAGCTTCTAGAAACCTTACAAATTTTACCAAATAGCTTTTGCTAAAAGCAGCAAACTAATAGCTGCTCAATTCCAGCTAGTTGTTTGCTTGTGTACGCTTCACCTACTAAATAGGCTGCGAGTGTGAATGTTGAGAGCTATAAAATTAAGCTCCAGAGCAAACCGAGGATTTTTTGAGCCTGTTTTTTACCTTTAATTTCATTTTTTATCCTTTCAAAAAAAGGTCTAACAAGCTCAACATAACACGAATTGTTCCCCTGGCTGACTGATGAAATCACCTACTAAATGCTGCAGTTCGTTTTTGGTGTCTGCAAAAGCAGGCAGTATGGTAGCGAGCGGCTAATTCCGAAGTATTAGGCAAAAAGGGCAAAGGTGAAATAAAAACCTTTACCCCCATTGCATCTAAGTTGGTAGGAAGCAATTTTGAAAGTATTTATTCTCGACTAAACCATTTCTGAAGATGTTTGTACTACTGGCTGGGGTTGGGGTTGGAACATAAACAGGGAGTATACTACATCTCGACGGATGTTAACCATCATATCCAAGAAAAGTTCATATCCTTCTGTTTTGTATTCTATTAACGGGTCTTTTTGGCCGTAACCCCGCAGTCCGACAGACTCCCGCAGCGCGTCCATTTGTTGCAGGTGTTCGCGCCAAAGGGTATCGATTCGCTGTAATATAAAGAATCTTTCGGCTTGGCGCATCAGTCCGGGTTGAATTTGGTCTATTTGAGCTTCTTTGATGTCGTAGGCGATCCGCACTTGTTCGTGTAAAAAAGCTTTAATCTCGCCGATGGACATATCTTGTAGTTGACTTGGTTGTAAGTCTGACAGCAGATAGACAAATTCTTTGACCTTGTCTACCAGTTTGTCTAATTCCCATTCTTCCGAGGGTAAGTCGGGGTTTATGTAGTAGTCAACGATGTCGTCCATCGTTCTTTCAGCATAATCTATTACTTGTTCTTTTAAGTCTTGACCTTCCAACACCCGGCGGCGTTCTGCATAAATGGCTTTGCGCTGGTTGTTCAAGACTTCGTCATATTCAAATACCTGCTTGCGGATGTCGTAGTAGTAGGTTTCAACTTTTTTCTGGGCGCCTTCTAAACTGCGAGTGAGCATTCCAGATTCGATGGGCATGTCTTCTTCTACATTAAACATTTCCATCAATCTGGCGACGCGATCGCCGCCGAAGATGCGCATGAGGTTGTCCTCTAAGCTGAGGAAAAATCTTGTCGAACCGGGGTCGCCTTGTCTTCCAGCTCGTCCGCGCAGTTGGTTGTCGATCCGCCGTGACTCGTGGCGTTCTGTACCGATAACGTGCAAACCTCCCAGCTCCACTACTTCTTGGTGTTCGCGGCTGGTGTATGCATCATATTCTTGTTTGATGCGTTTGTATGCTTCCCGTAATTTTTGAATGACTGGGTCGTTGGTGGGAGCTTTTTCTGCGGCGATCGCTACTTTTTCTTCTGCTTCTAGTTCTGGTAAGCTGCGCTCGCCGTATTCCCGTACTGCGTATTCTACTGCTTGTTTGAGCAGCTGTTCTGTTTCTTTGGAAAGTTGAGTTGGGAACACTTGCGGCGATGCTTTCCAAGTTTTGACTTTTCTTGTGGGGGCGAAGCCTTGACCGCCGCTACTTGCTGCAGGAGGTAAGCCGCTAGCTCTGTGAACGGCAAATACGTCTTCCTCTTCTGGTTTGACAATTCGAGGCATGAAGTATTCCCGCAATTTCAGACGAGCCATGTACTCAGAGTTACCACCCAGGATGATATCCGTTCCTCTACCGGCCATGTTTGTAGCAATAGTCACAGCCCCTTTGCGTCCGGCTTGAGCGATAATTTCTGCTTCTCGCTCGACGTTTTCTGGTCGGGCGTTGAGCAGTTCGTGAGGAATGTTCATCTGCTTGAGCAGCTGGCTGAGGTATTCTGATTTTTCGACGCTGGTGGTTCCTACGAGCACGGGTCTGCCCAGTTGGTGCATTTCGGCACATTCTTTGGCGATCGCCTTCCACTTCCCTGCCTCGTTTTTAAACACCATGTCAGGGAAATCCTGGCGTCTTATAGGTCTGTTGGTGGGGATAACCGTTACTTCTAGTTTGTAGATTTTTTCAAATTCTGCTTCTTCTGTCTTTGCCGTTCCGGTCATTCCAGCTAATTTTGGATACAGCAAAAACAGATTTTGGTAGGTAATGGTTGCCAAAGTTTGGGTTTCGGGTTGGATTTCTACTCCTTCTTTAGCTTCTATGGCTTGATGCAGTCCGTCACTCCACCGTCGTCCGGGAAGTACGCGTCCGGTAAATTCGTCTACGATTACCACTTCTCCGTTGCGGACGATGTAGTTTACATCTTTGAGGAACAGTTCTTTAGCTTTGATAGCATTAAATACAAAGTGCGCCCACGGATCTTCCGGATCGAACAAATCTTTGACTCCCAAAAGCCTTTCTGCTTCTGCAAAGCCTTCATCCGTTAGCAGTACGTTGCGAGCTTTTTCGTCTACTTCGTAATGTTCGTCTTTTTTGAGGGCGTTAGCAATACGAGCCGCTTCGGTGTATTTTTCTGTTGGCCGTTCTACTTGTCCGGAAATAATTAATGGTGTTCGCGCTTCGTCAATTAAAATTGAGTCTACCTCGTCAATAATGCAGTAGTGGAAGGGACGCTGTACCACGTCTGCCATGGATGTTGCCATGTTATCGCGCAGGTAGTCAAAGCCCACCTCGCTGTTGGTGACGTAGGTAATATCGCAATCGTAGTTTTTCTTTCGTTCTTGAGGAGTCATGGTAGCTTGAATTAGCCCTACACTCAATCCCAAGAAGCGATGTACCTGTCCCATCCATTCTGCGTCTCGGCGAGCTAGGTAATCGTTAACGGTAACAATGTGTACGCCTTTACCGGTCAGAGCGTTCAAATAGCTGGGTAAGGTTGCAACCAAAGTTTTACCCTCTCCAGTTTTCATTTCAGCTATTTGACCGGCATGTAAGATAATACCGCCTAACAGCTGGACATCAAAGTGACGCAATCCAAGGACTCTGCGTGCAGCTTCTCTAACTACAGCAAAAGCTTCTGGCAAAATCTCGTCCAAAGTTTCGCCTTTGGCCAGACGTTGTTTAAACTCTGCTGTTTTGCCTTTGAGTTCCTCATCAGAAAGGGCTTTTATGTCTTCTTCTAAGAGGTTAATTTCTGTAACGTAAGGTTGGTATTTTTTTAGCTTCCGAGCGTTGGGATCGCCCAACAAAGTTTTTAGCATGGCAGGTTATTGAACAAACTCTAAGGAAAATGGGGATTTGTGATTGGGAATTGATGATTATAAGCGTCTAACCCTACTGAGTCTTAATACGCCAGTGACGGGTTATCAATGAGAATTTCCTCAAAAGCAGCAACAAGACTAACGAATCTACGTTACTAAAATAATGGTTTGAAAATATAGCTTATATTTGAAGCTTTATTAATAGTATCATTTTGCCTCCAGATGGGGGGGCAGTTATCCGCCGCGAGCGGGCGATCGCTCCCTTTGAGTTCCCTGACTTTTCTATTTTGGCTGCTGAGGCTCATTTTTGACTTGTGATTTTTCCCATTCGGGACTGAGACGACGAAAGTTAAAGTTGGCTGCTTGAGGATGACACTGCACGCAACTACTTATTTGTACGGGGCGGGGTAGTTTGACTTGGGGATGCAAAGCGTTAAAATAACGGGAACTGTTGACGCGGTAGGGTACTTGTTCATCTTTTAACAGCGAACGAGAAAAAGTGGACAAGTATCTCCAAATTAAAATCCGGGGCGGATCGAGCAAAGGTTTAAGCTGGGTGCCATAATGTTGTGTATCTTGCAAAAGATTTTTCCAAGTTTCGGTAGGCAGCACCGCCGGTGGTAAGGCAATGTGACAATAAGAACAGTTTTCTAGGTAAAGCTGTTGTCCCAATTGATATTGAGGAGGGACGATATCTACGGTGCCAATATCAGAGGAGGAAGTAGCACCTTGGACATTTGTTGTCAGGGAGATTAACCAACCTATAGCCAAGCACCAAGTTAAGACCACTAAAAGTAAACCGATAGACTTACCTGGAATTCGGCGGCGGTTGTGATGTTTGCTCATGCTGGATATGCTTCAGACCAATATTTTAACTTTAGACTAAGGTACCGCGACTAGAGACTGGCGACAAAGTGCGTGTTTGACTGCTGCCTTTGAGTTGCTGTATGCTTGCAGCAATTTAACTTTAAGGAATTGGTACTGCTCGTAACAACTTTTCCATTACTGTTTTTGCTCGGCGTCCACCGGCGGGAATCAGACGATGGCAAAGAACGTAAGGAGCAAGGAATTTGACATCGTCAGGAATGGCATAATTGCGTCCGGCCAGAAAAGCAAGGGCCTGAGTGGCTCGATACAATGCTACGGAACCGCGGGGACTAACTCCAAGGGTAATTTCTTCATCACAGCGCGTGGCTCGTACTAAATCGAGCATGTATTGTTGCAGGGAGATATCTACTTTGACCTGGGAGGAAATTTGCTGAAGTTGTTGGACTTCTGCCAAAGTAATGCAGGGTTGCAAGTCTTCTACTTTCACGCCATTGTGGAGATTTTGCAGCATTTGCAGTTCTTCTGCTTTTGCAGGGTAGCCCAAACTAAAAGACAGCATGAATCGATCCATTTGGGCTTCTGGTAGGGGAAAGGTGCCTTGATATTCAATGGGATTTTGGGTAGCAATGACAAAAAAGGGTGTGGGGACTGGACGAGAAACGCCATCTACTGTTACTTGGTGCTCTTCCATAACTTCTAGTAAAGCCGACTGAGTGCGGGGTGTAGCGCGGTTAATTTCATCAGCTAGCAATACGTTGGCAAAAACGGGACCCGGGAGAAAGTGAAACTCTCCAGTTTTGGGATTCCAGATATTAGTACCGGTAATGTCAGTAGGAAGTAGATCGGGAGTGCATTGTAGTCTTTGAAATTTTCCATCTATGGAACGAGCAAGGCTTTTGGCAAGAAGAGTTTTGCCTACTCCAGGAACGTCTTCTAGCAGGGAATGGCCGTTAGCTAGCAGGGCGACCAGTACTAAGCGTATTGCCTCGGTTTTACCGACAATGGTGCGAGCCAGGTTTTGAGTCAGAGCGTCTATTTTGTGTCTCATAAAAATCTAGGAATGGGGTAGTAAGGAAAAAGGGCGTGAAGAAAAGAAAATTGGAAATTGAAGTATTGATTTTTTCTTGCTTTTTGCTTCAATTTCCAGTTTTAGTTCTTAATACCCAGTTTCCTTTTTTAGGGTTCCCCGCTCAGGATGAAATTAACGCTCAGCAGCCAAAAAAAGCTTTAGCAGCATTGCAGTCTAGTTGAATTTGTGTTTTTAAGGCATCGAGATGGGGAAATTTTTGTTCGGGTCGGAGAAATTTTTCTAGCTGTACTGCTAGTTTTTTGCCGTATAAATCACCGCACCAATTAAAAATGTGTACTTCTGGTGATAGTTGAGTACCGTTGAGTGTGGGGCGATGGCCGATATTCATCACACCCAAATAGCTGTTGGCACAAACAGCTAATGGTTCGTCGATGATGAAAACACGTACGGCATATACTCCTTTTTGAGGTAAAAATTTATCTTTAGGAAGCTGCAGGTTGGCGGTGGGAAAGCCAATAGTTCTACCTAGTTGGCGACCTTTAATCACGGTACCGATTAAAGTGTAGGGGCGTCCCAGTAATTCGTTGGCATGGGAGATGTCGCCGCGGGTGAGAATTTCACGGATGAGGGAACTGCTAATACGAGCATTTGGAGTCAAAGCTTGTTTGGAGTTAGTGCTTTTAGTTGCTTGCAAATCTTGGCAAGTTTCCAAGGGAACGATGGTCACGGGAATGCCGTACTTGGCAGCTATGGTTTGTAAGTCTTGAGCGGTACCGGTACGCTTAGAACCAAAACGAAAATCTTGCCCAACGCTAATTTGTACTGCTTGCAATTGCTCGACGAGAATTTTTTCTACAAATTCTTCAGGAGTTAGAGCGCACAATTGTTTATCGAAAGGCAATAGTACTAGTTGTTGTACTCCAAGCGATCGCAGTTGTTGGACTTTTTCATCCAGGGGGGTCAGTAAAGTTCGCGGTTGCCCCGTAAAATACTCTTGCGGATGAGGATCGAAGGTGACAACTGTGGAGTAGATGGAACTACAGGGGACAGGGGGACCAGAAAGTGAGGGAGACAGATGTAGCTGTTGGCTTAGTATCTCGCTCGGACACTGGAAAGCTTTCCTACTCCCAAACGATGGCAAAATAGGCTGAATTACCCGCTGATGACCGCGATGCAGGCCATCAAATTTGCCAAGCGCTACAGCAGTTGGTGTGAAAGCTAATTCGGTGGAAGAAGTAACCCACACAGAACACCCATTTGGAGACAGATTCAGCACGTCGATTTTGGGATTGGAGTTTTTCAGCTTTTAGCCAACCCTACAGGAGTTGTCTTCGCAGCCGGCTTGTGTCTAGTCTAAGGCAAGAGTGCTTTCAACATTTGACTGGCGTCAGACCTTTAGAAGACCTTTAACCTGAGGGTAAGCCCTCAATCACCAATCTAATCTAAAATTTCCCATGACTTTGACAGTGATATTTAAGCAGAAAACTTACTAACAGGAAAAGCTTCTGATAAGCTCGGGCAAATAGGGACCTGAAGTTCCATTCCTTCGCGTGCCATAATGGCATTGGCAAATCGCTGGCGCGCTTGTTCTCCGACGCGATCTAAAAAGTCATCGTCGCGAGCGGGATCGTGGTGGAAAATCACGAGTGTTTTGACGTTGGCAGCTTTGGCTACCTTGACGGCTTCTTGCCATGTAGAATGGCCCCAACCGATTTTTGGTCTGGTTGGGGAGTAATATTCTTCATCGGTGTAGGTGGAATCGTAAATGAGAATGTTAGCATCGCGAGCTAGCCGCAGAACGTTTTCATCTAGCCTGTCAGGATAGTGTTCGGTGTCGGTAACGTAAACAGCAGTTCCTCCGCGCCAGCTGACTCGGTACCCTACCGCTTCGCCTGGATGGTTTAAAGGTGCGGTTTCTATGATGATGTCGCCGATGCGTATTGTTTGACCGGGTATGACATTGTAAAAATCCAGATTTGCCTGCATGATTTGTAAGGGAACTGGAAAATTTGGATGCAGCATCTGGTCGTTGAGGCGTTGTTCGATTGTGGAACCGTCGGGAGCGATCGCCCCGTAGATGTGAAAAGTGTTTCCTTTGATAAACCCTGGTGTAAAAAACGGAAAACCTTGCATGTGATCCCAGTGGGAGTGAGTAAAAAATATATAAGCTTCTATCGGCATTTTCGACAACAGAGACTGGCCCAAAACATGCAGACCGGTACCACCATCAAAAATTAAATGCTTACCGTCTACCTGCATTTCCACGCAAGAGGTGTTACCTCCGTAACGAACGGTGGTTGGTCCCGGGCAAGGGATACTACCGCGAACTCCCCAAAAATGAACTTTAAATTGATTTTCTATCCTGGACATGGGTGTTGGCTTGCAAAGATTGATGAGCGGCGGTGAATCAAAAATGTACTTACTCTTGTAAATTTTTTGTAAATTATGCTGTCTCACCATTTTTATTTTGGTTGTTTGGTCAAACAGCATACCTTTGTCTAGCCGAATCCACTTATGGAACGCAGGCATCCAAAGAACTTAATTACTAGTTTTTTGGTTTTTTGCCAGGGTTAACCGCAACTGTTTTCTACGTTATAACCTATATTTGTTAGTCATGCATTTAACTTCCAAATACGGATACAGCTATTGCCAAAATTCATTCCAGGAGAAGTTCCATTGAGATAAATGCTCCAACCCAGCTGCGTAAGTGAGATTATATTGCAATGGAGTGATGCTGATATAGTTTTTACGAATTACGCGGACATCCGTGGGCACGTGTTGAGGTAAATGCAAGCCGCTAGGTGGTTCTACATCTTCTAAAACTTCTCCTGTCAGCCAGTAGTAGGTTTTTCCGCGCGGATCGATGCGCTTGTCAAAAACATCTACGTAGCGCCTTACACCTTGACGGGTGATGGCAACTCCTGCAATTTCTTCCCATTTAACAGCGGGAATGTTAACGTTAAGCAACATCAGTTCTGGCAGCGGTTTTTTCCCTATACGCTCTACCAAGAGATTGGCAAATTTTGCGGCAGGTTGAAAATCTTTGTAGGAAAAACTGGTCAGACTCAGCGCTATGGCGGGAATGCCTTCTATTAAGCCTTCCATGGCGGCAGAAACAGTACCGGAATACAATATTTCTGTTCCTAAGTTGGCTCCTTGATTAATACCAGAAAGAACTAAGTCAGGGGGAGACTCCAGCAAAGCCCATAATGCTAATTTAACGCAGTCAGAGGGAGTACCATCGCAAGCCCACGCTTTGACTGCAGGGTGAAAAATGGACTCGACTATTTCCGCACGAATTGGTTGGTGTAAAGTTAATCCATGCCCGGTGGCAGAGCGTTCTCTGTCCGGACAAACGACTGTAACTTCATGACCAGCTTCAGCCAAGGAGTCGGCCAGTGTTCGAATACCCGGGGCATAAATACCGTCGTCGTTACTGATCAGTATTTTCATATTTCGCTTGTAAATAGTGATTAACGAACCAGCACGGTCTGAAGTAACCGGCGAATTCTGGAAGATTATTAGTTAACAGTTAATTGTGAATCAATTGTCAATGTTACGGGTTACCAGCAGCAAATAAAAACACGCTAATTGCAAAAAACAGGAGCAACTACAGCAACGGAAAGCTACTGCTAGTTTGATCTTCAGTTCCCTTGCCACCTAATTGCTGCTAAATTAGTTATGATTTGGTTGAGTTTCTAGCATTATCTTTAATGCACAATAAATTCTGATTAGTCATTTACTATTTTTATTGCTACTGACAACGACCAATGACTAATGACCAATAACTATTGACTGTTGACTAATGACAAGCAACTTAGAGGCTCAACTTTTAGCACTGCAACAGGAAGGGGAAAAGGCGATCGCCGCTGCCGATTCTTTAGAAGGTTTGGAAGAACTGAGAGTAAAGTACCTGGGCAAAAAAGGTAATCTGTCAGTACTTCTCGGTGGTATGGGTAAACTTCCGCCAGAGGAACGACCGAAAATTGGGGCTGTTGCTAATGCGGTCAAAGAAGCTTTGCAAACAAAGCTCGAGCAGCAACGTGCTGTTTTGGAAATGGCTAAAATTCAGGCACAGCTTGAGGCTGAAACTATAGATGTTACCATGCCTGGAATTTACTACCCCCAAGGTCGAGTTCATCCCATTAACGGTATCATCGACCGAGCAGTAGATATTTTTGTCGGTATGGGTTACACGGTAGCTTCTGGCCCTGAAATGGAGACAGATTACTATAACTTTGAAGCCCTAAATACTCCCCCAGATCATCCTGCTCGTGATATGCAGGATACTTTCTACCTCCCTGATGGCAATTTGCTGCGAACTCACACCTCATCGGTGCAAATTCGGTACATGGAAGCCGAAGAACCACCAATACGTATTGTTGCTCCCGGAAGGGTTTACCGAAGAGATAATGTTGATGCAACCCATGCAGCTGTTTTTCATCAAATCGAAGTTTTGGCCGTTGACGAGGGACTAACTTTTACTGACCTTAAGGGTACGATCAAGGTCTTTTTGGAGGCGATGTTTGGCGAATTGCCCATTCGCTTTCGTGCTAGTTACTTCCCGTTTACCGAACCCTCTGCTGAAGTTGATTTGCAATGGAACGGTCGCTGGTTGGAAGTTATGGGCTGCGGTATGGTCGATCCTAATGTGCTAAAGGCAGTAGGTTATGACCCCGAAATCTATACTGGCTTTGCTGCTGGCTTTGGTGTGGAACGCTTTGCCATGGTACTGCACGAACTAGATGATATTCGTCGCCTCTATACCAGCGATCTGCGCTTTTTAAGACAATTTTAAAATTTTATTAGCAGCTAATGGTTTAAAAAGCACTGAGCTATCGGCCATTAGCTTTTTGTTGGCAATTGTCGCAGTGACCGCAATGCCAATTTCGATCTGATGTGGCAAAACCAAAGGCTTGTAATAAAAACTGCCAACGGCACTGCTTGGTGGTAAGATACCTATTTATCTGCTTTGCTGTTTGTATTTCTATTATTGATCGATTTTCGCCTCTGGCAGCAATGATGTAATGAAAAGGGTCGAGCCAGTGAAGCTGACCGCAACTATGTAACAAAGAAAGAGCAATGGCACCATTGGGAAATTGTCGGGCGATCGCGTCCACTTCCCCTGTTTTTGGTAGCTTTTTTACCAGCTGTAGAGCTTGAAGTTGTAGCGATCGCGCTTGTTGTGCAAAAAATTTCTGCCTTTGTTTGTCTTCTGGATCCAACCACCCTGTCGGTTCGCTAATCAACGTTAGTGCTCGAGCTGGTTTCCCATCCCGTCCGGCGCGCCCTATTTCCTGTACGTATTCTGATAGCAACAACGGTGCGTGAAAGTGAACTACCCAACGCACATCTGGTTTGTTTATCCCCATACCGAAAGCGGAGGTACAAATTACAAAAGGTATTTTTCCTCTTAACCAGTCACTTTCTATAGCACGGCGTTCTTGTGCAGTTAGTCCCGCATGATAACTGGCTGTAGCATGACCCATTTGCTGCAGCCATATAGCTAAATTCTCACTATCTCGTCTGGTGCGGACGTAAACTAATCCCGTTGTTTGCTGTTTTTGTCGGATAAATTTTAATAATTTTTGCTTTCTATCCCATAGTGTCTAAACTATTTGGACTGCAAGGCGGAGATTGGAGCGGTAGGGATTGATACGGAATACTGCTGGGTGCTGTAGTTGCAAAGTTTCTTGAATGATTTTTTGCGCTACGGTATCGGCAGTAGCAGTAAAAGCAGCCAGTACTATTTTTGTTCCCGGTGGTTTTAATTTTAGCAGTGCTGGTCGTACCGCCCCTATTCTTCGATAAGCAGGTCGAAATGTCTCTCCCCACTGCACCAGACAATGTGCTTCGTCCAAAATTAAACCATTAATTGTAATTTGCGGCTGGCACAATCTTTCCCACACTGGGAAGCTCAGTAAAGTTTCAGGCGATAAGTACAGCAATCTCAGCTTTTGTTGTTCTAATGCTTTGAGAATTTGTCGCCGTTGGTAGGAAGACAATTCGCTATGTAATAACTCTGCAGTTAAGTTGCGAGCGCGTAGTTCCTGCACTTGGTTTTCCATTAGCGCTACCAAGGGTGAAACTACTAAGGTTAATCCCGTTTGTAATAAAGCTGGCAGTTGAAAGCAAATTGATTTACCTCCGCCTGTGGGCATAATAATTAGTGCGTCTTGTTTTGCCAACAAACTACGGATAATTTCTCCCTGCGGTGGACGAAAATCTTCATAACCCCAGATTTTTTGAAATGCAGCTCGAACTTCATCCCATGATGTAGGTGCAGAGTTAGTCATAGAGGGTAAGAAAAGGCAGATAAATGGCACAAGGCACTAAAAAAAGTGTAGGAGAAATAGGACTCCAAGGACACAAAGGTAGGAAGGGGAAGGGTTTATTTTATTACTTTCTTGGCATTGCTGCAGCCACATAGCTAAATTCTCACTATCTCGTCTGGTGCGGACGTAAACTAATCCCGTTGTTTGCTGTTTTTGTCGGATAAATTTTAATAATTTTTGCTTTCTATCCCATAGTGTCTAAACTATTTGGACTGCAAGGCGGAGATTGGAGCGGTAGGGATTGATACGGAATACTGCTGGGTGCTGTAGTTGCAAAGTTTCTTGAATGATTTTTTGCGCTACGGTATCGGCAGTAGCAGTAACATAACAAAATATTCCAGCTAGATCGTTAATATCTTTCATGTTGACCTTATCGGCTCTAGCTGCAGTAGCAGCAACTAGAGTAGAGATGGCAGCAATGGTAGCAATTAATCTGGTTTTCGTTGTTAGTAATCTGACTATTGATAGCCCTTGTTTTTACTGCGGTAATTAGCGACAGTCTGTGTAGACGAAAGAGCCAATCACTTGCACAGTACACCTCACGTTGTAATCACCATAAGGTGTACTGAATCGATGGTTTTCGTAAATGGTATTTCCAATTTGCTGTCTATCCCATCGATGTCGATATTCGTCCCCCCCTGCAGATTCGTAGCGCCCAGAACCATAATAAAAGTTACCAACTTGAGAACCTTGGTAATTGTAGTGACCACCATAAGAATCGTAGCCACTACAGTAGTCAAAGCTACCGTAGCTTGAACAGTTTGGATTGTAGTAATCTGCTCTAGCTGGACTGTCAGCGACAATTGCAGAAATTAGCAAACCTGTAAGAATTAGAAACTTTTTCATATTTCCTCACTGAAAATAGACGATTCAGGGCTTGAGAGTTTAGTACACAACTCTTTATATTTAATTAGTTGACTGCTACAATGATTCAACTAAATCCAGCATCTCCTCCTAGAGTCATAGTTGCCAATTGTAGAATTACTCAGGAGATTTTAAAGCTTGGGTAAAACTCAATTTTCAGTTAACCTAATTTAGGTTTTCGTGCGGACTTTGTATACTTCAATGAAATTGTAGAGTGTGGTATTTTTTACTCTAAGTCCAATAAATCAGTCAAATGCTAAAACACCTCTAGATGATTTTCAGAAGCGCTACAGATGTCAGTTTATAAAGCTTAATTTAGTTATTACCCGTATATATCCATAGCTTAGTTGTTGAATTCAGCTTCAGGGTAAAGAACACGTAAACATAGGTAGTCAGAGACGGTAACCTTTGCTGTGGGGTTACTGGTTCAGTAGTTTTCTCAGTTGTCGGTAAGATTTGGTTCGATGTGTAAGGAGCGATCGCACTACATTTGGAACTTAGTTGATTGATTGCGTTGTGAAAGTAGAACTTTATCAATGTGAGGATTTTCAAGATTTTAGGTATTTGCAAAATATCTGTACTTGGGCGATCGCCTGTTTGACTGTCAACTGTCACAGAAATTGGCGATCGTAGGGTTAATAGGTTTGACTGCTGCTAAATTAGTAATTTTCGATACATTTGATCGCTAACTGATTCTACAAAAAGCTTGAAATTTGTCTGTTTTTCACTCTAAGTAAAGTTTTTATCGATACTGTATTGCCACTGATTAGCAGTAACAGCTCGAACGCGGACTTTTATCTTTGGCAAACTATTAAATTATAATTATTTTCCATCAATCTTAATTGAGAAAATACTTCAACAATATGAAAGAAGAATTACAGCATAGGTTTTATATCAGCACTGATAAAACAAAGTTAGACATCAAAATGATTCATGATTTTTTAAAAAATTCCTATTGGGCTGAGAATATACCATTAGCGATAGTAAAAAAGGCCATTCAAAATTCTTTATGCTTTGGGCTATACGAAGGTAAAAAACAAGTTGGTTTTGCAAGAGTAATTACTGACTACGCAACTTCTGCATTATTAAAAGATGTTTTCATATTAGAACCTTATCGCGGACAGGGTCTAGGAAAATGGTTTGTTGAATTTATTTTGGAATATCCAGATCTGCAAGATGTGCAAAGGTGGTTGCTAGGAACAAAGGACGCTCATGGACTTTACCGTCGCTATGGTTTTAAGAATTTAACAGAACCGGAAAGAATTATGGTGCGTTTAAATGTACATGCATACGAGCACAACCGATAGCACAATCAGCTGCTTGCTGTGAAAGCTTTGTAGTAGTTACAAAGGGTGCTTGGACGAAAAAGATACAGAAGGTAGAAAAGACACATCCTGCAAAAACAACTGCGAACAATAGTTTGTAGCAAGCGCAAAGCGTCTTGGCTACGGGGATTTTTATGTATAAATTTTAAATAAGGTTGACAGTATTATTGTGTATACACTAAGATACCGGGCAAATACTTATTTTAATCTATATCTTTTATTACCTATATTGCGAAGAAAGGTTGCTGTTTGCGAGATAGTCTAGACTTTAGCACTGGTGTGAATTGTCTAGATGAAAGTAACAAAGGCGCGATCGCAACTATAAGGTATCAGAACTTTTACATTTAATTAAGAAAATATGCCTTCCATTACTTTTGATTTAGAAACTGTCACACCTCTATTTTTATCGGGTGCTGAGCAACAAAAAGCTGAATTACGTCCTCCTGCTTTTAGGGGTGCGTTGCGGTATTGGTTTCGTGCGATCGCTGGTGCATACTACTGGAATAATCCCCATAAAATTAAAGAAATTGAATCAGATTTATTAGGAGATAGTGGTGCTCATGGTAGTTCAAAAATTATTCTGCGTTTGAGTAAGTTTGGGGATATAGAATCTAAAGAAGTAGAATTCAATAAAGGTAAAGAAGGGATAAAATACTTATGGTTTTCCCTCTTCCAAAAACGTCAAGCTCTAGGATTTGATGAACCCGTACGCTTTTCTTTAACCTTGAGCACACGTCCTAAATCCTAAAAAAATCAAACAACAGCAAAAGAATTTATTACTTGCAGCTAACTCTTTCTGGTTAGCTATAAATCTTGGTGGTTTTGGTTCTAGAGAAAGACGAGGAGCGGGTAGTTTGAGAGTCTTGCGTACTCGTCATGAAGAAATAGAAGATAGTTTCGTTAAAGCTTTACCAAAATTTGAAATTAAATCTCAGAGAGATGAGATTCCAAGATTTTTTCGGGAACAAATAAAATTAATTCAATCACGATTTGCTTATTCATTAAAAGCAAATGCTTTTTACGGGAAAGAAGATCAACTTCCTCCTTTAGAAATTTGTCAATTTCCTACTAAATTTTGTCGAATATATAGAATTGCGAAATCCTACAATAGCTGGGAAGATGCACTTAATGAAATAGGACAAAAATATAGTGCCTACAGAAGTAATAAATCTTTGCAAGAACGAAGAGCTTTTGGTTTACCCTTAAGAGGTTGCAATTTACGCCGTCCGTCTCCCTTGAGAATTAAAATAGTACGTTCTTCAAAAGAAGAAGAGTACTATTGCTTTTTAATTAAAATTTATGCTGCTTTTCCCCGGAATTCTAAAATTGAAAAACTTTCCCAATTTAAGATAATCGATGATTTTATCAAACAATTAGATGATTTAGAGGAAATATTGTAACGTGAATCAGTCGAATTTTTGGCTTCTCAAAATACATGCTCTTTTGCATGTTCCACCGCAGAAACCATTCAATATGAAAAATTATGAACAGCTAGCTCAAGAATTGAAAGAATTGCTGAATATAAGTAGCGAAGGTATCAAAAGTCAAGATATAGAAGAAGCAAACCAAATTGCTTTGAGTAGCGATCGCTTCTTCGATTTTTGTGGTAACAAAGGCATTGGTGGCGTAGATTTTAAAAGAGAAGCATATTTAGCTCATCCGTTATCAGGTGAAGTTAGTGATTTAAGTCAAGGACGTTTTTTAAAAACCCAAATTAACGACGCTTACAAGAAGCAATCAAAAATTCGCTAGCTTCTATTAAACCAGAAATTAAACAAGATAATCAAAAACTGTTTCTTTGGCTATGGCGTAATTGGTTGAGCGAAATTCAGAAAATTGAAGGTAATCAACTAGAGACTTTATGGAGTTTCTTACCTGCTGATACTTGTATCCCCGATCGTTCGATTTGGGTGCAGCAAGCTTTAACAAGTGCGATCGCTGCTACTAAGTCTCATCCAGCTTTTTTGCTATTTACTATCAGTCCAGTACAGGCTTTTATCAGTGCAGCTTGTCGTACTCAAGACCTTTGGGCTGGAAGTTATTTACTTTCTTATCTGAATTGGACAGCAATAGAATTGATTGCTGAAGAAGTTGGTCCAGATGCGGTGATATTTCCAAGTTTGCTCGGACAACCGTTGTGCGATCTCTGGTTATACAAGCAAGGTATTCTTTCTCAAAAACCCGAACTAGACAATTTAATTTTACCGAGTTTACCGAATCGATTTCTAGCAATTATTCCTTACGAACAAGGTGAAGATTTAGCAACCAAAGCTGCTGATAGGATGCGATCGCAGTGGCGTGAAATTACTCAAAAAGTTCGTGAAGGTGTAGAAAGTTTATTTGGCAAGTCTTTAGCTTGGTCAGAAACATGGAAGCGACAAACTGAAAATTTATTTCATACCTATTGGCAAGTTTATCCTTGGCGACCTACAGGGAAGGAACCTATTGAGGATAAATCGTTTGAAAAATTTCTCAAACCTCACAAATTTTATTTGGGCGATCGCGCACGAACAACAGAGAGAATCTTAAATGTATATGGCAGCACTCCGGGAACATATACGCTTAATATTGGAGCAATTTACAGCGATATTTATTTCATAACAGAGAAAGCATTAGGTAGCCGTAAGAGTTTACGAAATTTTTCTCAAGTTAATGAAACTGGGGAAAAATCAACATTAGGTGGCGACAGAGCTGCTCTGTATGACGAAATAGACAGTCAAAATTCTCTAGAGGTAAATTTTGATTTAACTAAACGTCCTCAAATCCGAAATTTCTGGATTCAGTTATCTCAAAAGTTAGGAAAGTTAGAAATCCAAGATACAGGACAAGAACGCTTGGATGCTGTTGAATTAACTAAAAGACTTGCTTGGAGATTTTATTTTCAAGAGCATTTTCAAGAGCTAGAGGAAAAAGAAAATAAGGAATCTAAAAACCAGCTCAAGTTTCCTTCGAGCAGTACTGTTGCCACTGCTAGCTTTAAAAATAAAATAATTCACGCCTTTGCAGAAAAATATGAAACAATAGAATCTCTACGTAAGAATTTGCGTGCATGGATAGATGCAGTTAAGAATTCTCCTTTGATTAAAGGAAATAAAATTTCCAAAACTACTATACCTTATCTGGCAACGAAATTAGATGAATTATCTTTAAATGGGGAGAATAAAGAGCTATTAACTTCCTTTTTAGAAATGGACGGAAGGTTATTTTATGAGGAAACTTATCAAGCAGAATTGAATAACAATAATACAAATCTCCTAGATAAAAATAAAATTAGAACCGCTTTGACTGCTTTACAAAATTTTTTTGTCACTACACAAGACTGCGGTTTACCTAAGCCAAGAAAATATTTTGCTGTCCTGATGATGGATGGCGATGAAATGGGTAAATGGATTGCAGGCGATCGCATGCCTGAATATTATCAAGTTATACATCCTACAATTAAAAAGAAATTAGAAGAAAGGGAAAATTGGACGCAGATTTTAAGAAACAAACGCTTAATGAGTCCAGCTGTGCATGGATTCATAAGCAAAGCGTTAGGAGATTTTTCTCTAAAATTGGTGCGTTACATAGTTGAAAAGCGTTATCCTGGAAAACTTGTTTATGCAGGTGGGGATGATGTTTTAGCTTTGCTACCTTTAGATTCAGTTTTGAATGTTGCAAGAGAGTTGCGAGCAGCATTTTCTGGAGAAATTTTTACTGGTGAAGTTGGTAGCAATCAAGAATGTCAAAAATTTGAAGTCAAATTTGGTCAAGAGAAAACAGGTTATATTTGGCTAGAACTTGAAAAAGGCGATCGCAGTAGCAGACAACTACTAGCTACTATGGGACATAAAGCAACAGCTAGTACGGGTATTGTCATTGCTCACTATAAAAACCCCTTAGATATTACCCTTACAGAAGTTCGTCAAGCTGAAAAAGCAGCTAAAAAGCAAGAACAACGGGATGCTTTTCGTCTAACTTTTCTGAAGCGTTCTGGGGAAATTATGAGTGCGGGGGCGAAGTGGACTTCGCCGATAAAAAAAATTGATACAGTAAGTGTATTGCTGGAATTCCAAGATAAGTTTCAAAAGGATAATATCTCTAGTAAATTTCCTTATATTCTGGGAGAAGTATCAGAAACTTTATCTTTATTGGAAGATAAACAACTGTATGCAGCAGAAATAAGACGTCTTTTGAAGCGTCAGCAAGGTAATCAAAAGTTGAGCAATACAGAGGAAAATCAACTAGCTGATGATTTAGCTGAATTAGTAATGCAAGCTAACGAACAAAACCGTTCCAAAGATAAAGAAAAAACTAAACCTCAAGGAAAATTGCAAACTTTTGCAGACTTATTAATATTCACACGCTTTTTAGCAACAGGTGAAGGAGAAGAAGACTAATGCAGATTTTTATTCAACCATGTGATGTTTGTTTGTTTCGTGATGGACGTCCTTTTTCTGCTGGTGAAGGACACCGTGCAAGAAGCATCTTCCCTCCTACACCCAATACCATACAAGGTACGATCCGCTCCAAAGTTTTAGCAGAGCGGTGCGGACGTTATCAAGAATACCGAGATGGATGTTTGAACTGTACACAAAATCATGATTGCACGATTCCTGCAGAAATTGGTACACCTGCACGGGGTGACTACGGAAGAATGCACCTCAAAGGAGCTTTGATTGCAAAGTATGAAAAATCAGTTTTAACAGCTTATTTTCCCGTTCCTGCTGATGTAGTGCAAATCAAAGATAAAAGTAATTCTACTGCTGATTCTCAACTAAGATATTTAAGTCCTTTACGAGAAAAGATACCAGGAAAAAATGATTTACCTTATTCTTTACATAGCTTGTGGAGTTCAGAAACTAAACCTGTCGAAGCAGTACAGGGTTATTGGAGCGATCGAGATTTAACTAATTATTTACTTGGTAAGTATCCAAATAATTTTATTACCGCCAGCAATCTGTATGAAAGGGAGTCTCGTTTTGGAATCGAAGTAGATAACAGTATCCAAGCTGTTAAAGAAGGTAATTTATATCAGACCGAATTCATTCGCTGTCAAGAAAATATTGGACTATACGTTGAAGTACAGGGAATTACAACCTTAAGTTCACGTCCAGATTCTGAGGTGGATTTAATCGGAATTGGTGGTGAAAATCGTGTTGCTAGTTATGTGAAAATTCCGGCAATCGATTGGAGCCATTTTCAAAAAGAATTAATTCATAAAATCCAAAAATCAGATGGTTTCAAACTTTATTTAGCAACACCAACTATTTGGGAAAAAGGATGGCTACCCAAATGGATTGCTCCTGAGAATAATTTGTGTGGCGAATATGAAGGAATAAATCTTCAACTAATTGCAGCAGCGATCGCTGGTTACCAAACTATTGGCGGTTGGGATATAGCTGAAAATAAACCCAAACCAACTTATCGCGCAGTTATGGCTGGTTCTGTATATTATTTTGAAACCAAAGCTGCACCAGAAAAGATTATAGAAGCTTTCCACTGGAAAAATTTAGCAGATGAAAACGCAGACGCTCAAATCGGTTATGGTTTGACTTTAGTGGGAAGTTGGAATTATTACAAATATTCTGAGGATAAATAATGCGAACTATTATCACTACAACAGGTATATCTTTACTTAGTAATACTGCTCGAGAGTTACAAAAGAAAAATTCCGAGGTTACGGACACAGAATTACGAGAATATTTTGCCAAAGTAGGAGCGTCTGAAGCTTCAGCTGAAACCAATTCTTTACTCAAAATCGCCACACCAGATGACGAAGTAGTCTTGTTGCACACCGAAACTTATGAAGGAGAACTTTGTGCGCAAGAAGTTAAAAATTATTTGCAAAGTCACGGTTGGTCAAATATTCGCCTTCGTAAACTACCACTAGAAAAAAAAGAATCTCAATTTGAAAGACGCGGATTACGTGAATTAGTTAACATTTTAATTGAGGAAATAAACGAAGCGCAACGAAAGGGGCGAGAAGTTATCATCAATGCAACAGGAGGATTTAAAGCAGAAATTTCTTACACAACAATGGTAGGAATGATTTTCCAGGTACCTGTCAAATACATCTATCAAGATTTTCAAAAACCAATAACATTTCCAGCTTTACCAATTACTTGGAATATTGATTTATTAATAGAGTACGACCATTTTTTTGAATGGATAGATACGGAACCACGCAAAAAATTAGAAGTTGAGCAAAGATTAAAAGCTATTCCACAAAAAGATAGAGATAGTATTCAACAATTACTTTTACCTCCTGACGCTGAAGATTTTATCTACCTGTCACCCGCAGGCGAAATTCTTTGGAAACGAGTTAACCAAAAACAGGAAATAGCTGAAAATACCCCGGAACCACCACCTTCAAAAATTCCTGAAACTGAGAAAATTAGTAGTTCTCTTCAGAAAAATAAACACCACTACCCAAACGGAACAATAGAATTTGTGAAAAAATTAGCCAAAATTCCTGTGGTGGAGGAGATTATCAGCGAAAACTTTGAAAATACTACGTTGAAACGAATGAAAAAAATTGATGAAGATGGTTCTGTTCTTGTTCTCTGGACAGATAATAGCAAAGGTGTAAGAATTAGAATTCGCACTACAGCTAAAGGAGAAGCTCAAACTTTAAAAACATTTAAGGCGTATATCAAACCATTATTAAATTCTTAAACTTCATAAGTGAGGATCAAACCGAATGTTTAAAGAATCTAATTTACTATTTCTTTACGCCGAAACACCTTTACATGTTGGTAGTGGTAGCAGTCTCGGTACGGTAGACTTACCCATTCAAAGAGAAAGACATACTAACTTACCAATGATTCAATCCTCTGGTATTAAGGGTAAGCTTCGCAGTGTCTTTAATAGTGATAACGAATTAGAAAATAAACAACAAATCCTGGAAGTTATTTTTGGTCCTGATAGTAATAATGGTACTAGCCATGCAGGAGCTTTGTCACCAGGAGACGGACGCATTCTCTTATTTCCTGTTCGTTCTTTGGCGGGTGTATTTGCTTGGATTACTTGTCCGCTAGTGATTAGTCGCTTTGTGCGAGATTTGAAATTAACTAAAAACTCCCAGACTTGGAATATTGAAGTTTCAGAAGGTGAAGCACTTGTACCAAAAAATAGCAATTTGTTAATTCAAAATAATATCGTACTCGAAGAATTTTCCTTTACCGCTCAAAAAAATAATTCGCAAGTGGAAGAGTTAGCAAATTGGTTAGCATTGCACGCTTTACCGTGCGGCGATGAGTATCAATTTTGGAAAGACAAACTTAAAAAAGATTTGGTTGTCGTTAGTGATGACACTTTTAAATATTTCTGTCAATTTAGTACAGATATAGTTTCTCGTACTAAGTTAGATACGTTGAAAAAAACGGTCGAAACAGGTGCACTGTGGACGGAGGAAAACTTACCTTCCGATACTTTGCTGTATACACCTTTATTTGCTTGCGATCCTCGCATGGGTAAAGGAAATAATGTTTGCGAAGAAGTTGCTGATGCCAAAAAAATTTTGGATTTCGTTCAAAATTATTTGAGTAAAGGATATAGTCGTTTGCAATTAGGTGGTAACGAAACTATTGGACGTGGGATCGTTAATACTCGTTTTTTAAATACGAATGTTCGCCAGGAGTAAAAGTTTATGACAGCAACAAAAACTTCCCAAAAAGCAAACCATAGGGATTTAGAGCGTCAACGTGCTGAAGTGGCTTGGCAAAATATTAAAGATATTAAAAATGAAAAATATGAGGGTAAGTATAGAAGTTTAGTTATTCAAATGCCCACTTTCATTCAAGTTAATGGTTTAGCTCAAACTCTAGCTTTTTTAAAAGCTAAAGATCAAGATCACCATCGAAAAGCTCACGAAGTTTTGTCGAATTGGTTTCAAAAAAGATTTCCAGATAATTTCTCAACTGGGGACTTACTGCATCAAATAATTAATATGAATAGTCAGGAATATCGCTGGGCTACTAGGGAAGCAATAGCTTTTTTACAATGGCTAAAACGGTTTGCGGAAGCGGAATTAACTCCAGAGGATAATAATTAATTATGAATTTAATTTATCCTTTGCCTCGAGATAGCAAAAAAGTATTTGATGTATTTTGTACTAATAATAAGAAATACATCAATTTGAGTTTATTGCTAGATAGATATATTGGCTATGCACAAAATTGGGAGTTTCGACAAGAAGGAAAAAATCAATTTTTAAAATTTGCCTCATTTGACAATAATTTGATTTCAACCTACTACCAACGCTGGCAAAAAAGAATAGATTCTTTTCCGTACAAGCAGCACTTTATTGCTTCTCCGGAATGGCGTATGGTTGTGGGACTGGGACAAACTAGTATTTTGGAAACTAGTATCACCCTGGATCGCATTACTGGTATTCCTGTTATTCCTGGTAGTGCTTTGAAAGGTTTAGCTGCATCTTACGCCATGTTGTGTGATTTGAAAGAAACGGAGCGTTTCAATGCAGAAAATCACCCAGTATTTAAAGCAGTTTTTGGAAGTGAAAAAGAATCAGGTGATGTTATTTTTCTAGATGCAATACCCAAAGATACTCCCAAACTAGAACTAGATATTATGAATAATCATTATCCTGATTATTACAGCGATACAACTGGAAAAACTTTTCCTACTCCCGATCAAAATCCTAATCCAGTTTATTTTTTAACTTTAGGTAAAAAAAGCAAATTTGCATTTGCTGTTGTTAGTCGTACTCGCAACCAAGATAGTCAAAATTTGGTTGAACATGCTTGTAAATGGCTAAAAGGAGGTTTATCAAAATTGGGGATTGGAGCTAAAACTGCTGCTGGTTATGGATATTTTAACTTATCCTAAACATTCACAATTTCAAGGGCGATCGCTACAAGCAGTGATTGTAAAGATTACTTGCAAGATGGCGTAGACTTGAACGTAGAGTTATTGATGAAGTTGAGCAAGAAATAATGAATCAATTACATATTTCCGAAAAAGCTGCTTTGCAAGTTATCCAAGAAGCTATTAAAGTTCTAGCGATATGGACAAATTCCAAATTAAAAGATAAACTATCAAGCTTAATAGCAAAAAGTGACATAGCAAAAAGTAACAATGAGGATGTAATTAAAACAGTTGTTCAAGCAGCACAAGGTTTACTTTCCTGGAATAGTAATGATAAACCTCAAGCTTTGCGCCTGATATTTGACTCGATCGCTTTGGATAAAGACCAAGCCAAAAAAGAGCAAATTCAGAAAGAGCAACATTATTGTCAGCCAAATTTTCTTAGCGATCGCTATCCAAAAATTCCTTACCCCGTTACCCAACAACCTTCATCAGAAGATTTCCGCAAATTGCAACAGGAAATTAACAAAGTATTAGATCGGTTAGAGGAACGAGATTTGAATAATCTCTCTTTGTTAACTTTAATTTTAGAAAAATATGGTTCTTTCATCAGCTTCGGTAATTCCAACATCGCCTTGGTAGATATAGCAAGAAGTACTGCTGCAGTTGCTGCTGTATTAGCAAGAAGTTCTGAAAGTCAGGATGCAACTTTAATTGCAGGTGATTTATCAGGTATTCAAAATTTTATCTACACCATATCTTCCGACGGAGCACTGAAATCTTTGCGAGCGCGAAGCTTTTATTTAGAACTAGTTACAGAAGAAGTAGTTCAACAACTTTTGGAAGCGTTAAAATTACCGCGCACAAACGTTATTTATGCAGGTGGCGGAAATTTATATATATTAGCTCCCAAGATAGAATTAATTAAAACTGAAGTAGAGAAAGTAAGACAGCAGTTTAATCAATGGCTTCTCAGGGAGTTCCAAGGTAAAGTTTTTCTAGCACTTGATTGTATAGAATTTCCTATCCGAGATATTAATACTGCTAAATTTGCTGAATATTGGTCAGAAATAACAAGCAAAAAATTAGCTCAACAAAAGTTGAGAAAGTTCGCCGAAAATATTAGTGACTTTCTTCAAGAACGCCATGTTACGAACCTTGTGAAGTTTGTCATCGAGATGATGTGGAATCAGGAAAATTAAAGCAGCTCAATCCCAATGAACCTGATTCAGTTATGGCTTGCAAAACTTGTCGCCAAATGTTTGAGCTAGGAGGAAAACTATTAAGAGTGGAAGCGATAGCGCGTTCTCGTAATTTAATTAATAAAATGACCCCGGCGATCGCTTTAGAATTTCCAGGGAATGGTAACACTCCAGCAATTAATGTTTACTACTATTTCTGCGAAAGTAGGAACCAAGTTGTTGACAAGGCCGAAACAATCTTTTTAGTAAATAATTGGACTGTTGAAGACTACAAATCCGTTGGTTTTAGTAATTACATACCTTTGTTGCTAGGTAACTATGGTAAAGAAACAGAAGATCCCGAAGAATCAGGCTTTATGCGTGCTAATGAAATGGCAGAAAAAGCCAAAGGTATCAATAGAATTGCATACCTGCGTATGGATGTAGATAATTTGGGAAGAATCTTCGCTGAAGGTTTAGGAGAAAAGAAAACTTTGTCAACAATTGCTGGACTTTCGCGCCAGATGAGTTATTTCTTTAAAGTTTATCTCAATAGTTTGGCTAAATTTAGAAAAACAAATATAACTAATATTAAACAACTATTTCCGGAAGAAGAACGTTCAAATTTATTATTTATCTACGCCGGAGGTGATGATTTATTTATTAGCGGTGCTTGGAATGAAGTTGTGGAGTTTGCTTTCGATATTTACCAATGTTTCCGCGCTTATACAGGACATAATCCAGAGATTACTTTGTCAGGTGGTATTAGTATTAACGATCCTAAGTTTCCACTTTACCAAGCAGCTGATGAATCAGGAAAAGCAGAAGAAAACGCTAAAGCAAATGGTAAAGATAGTTTAAGTTTGTTTAATCAAGTTTTTAAGTGGGATGAATGGCTAGAAATAGAAAATATTAATAATATTAGTTCGGAAATTCAAAAATATTTGCATGCAGAAATCAAACCCAAATTATTAGGCATATTACCATTCGTAAAAAAACTAGAACAGCAAAATATAGGAATGAATTATTCTCGCAATTTTGTGCGTGATTTGCTGCTTGCAGCACAAACACAGGAAAAAGCATTAGAAAAATTTAAAGACAATCAAAAATCGGAGGAAGCTTTAGCAATTCGTTATTATTTACATCTACCAAAAATTGCTTATACTTTAGCAAGGTTACCAAATGATGACTTAAATGACAGTGATTTTCGGACTTCCTTAAAAAGTCCATACAATGCGCCTTATTTTCGGGCGATCGCAACTTGGATTGAACTTTTAAACCGCCGGTGATTTATATGCCAGAACCGATGAAACCAAAAGGATCTATTCCACCTTTAAATTCTAAGCAATCAACTCCTCAAACTAACGTGAATAAAACACAAAATATAGTTGAGGAAATTGTTAAAACTATTAACAACTTACCCAATGGGTTAAAAACATATCCTATTCGAGACTTGGTTAAACATGCTGAAGAATTTGGCCCTTATCTCAAGCAAGAAAAATTAGAAACAAACCAAGTTCGCAAATTTTTAGATGCTGTGAATCGTTTAAAAGCCAATTTAGGTGAAACAGGTGAATTTGCCAAAATTGAAACAGAAATTGTTCTATTGAAACCAAAATTGGCATACGCTGCTGCTAGACAAAAAGCAGCAAAACCATTAGGTGAAGTTATGTCAGCTGCTATTGACAAAGTTAATAGCAAAGAAGATTTTGAACGACTTGTTCAATTACTTGAATCAATTATTGCTTATCACAAAGCTGAAGGCGGAAAGTAAAGATGTCAGTATCATACGAACAAAAACCCCTACTTGGTAAATTAACTCTCACTAGTCAACTTTCTATCGAAACAGGATTGCATATTGGTGGTGGTGGCGAAAATTTGGATATCGGTGGACTGGATAAACCTGTAATTCGCGATCCTCTCACAAAATATCCTTACTTACCTGGTTCTTCTATTAAAGGTAAACTGCGTTCTATCTTAGAAAGGTTATTAAACAAACCTCTAAATCGTACGGGAGGAAGCGGTACTTGGCGTTATGAAAGTGATGATTTGGCAGATGGTTTTACTGAAGTAGAAGAAAAAAGATATGTTCCCTACGAAGGTGCGAGAACCTGTCAAATTAGTCGTTTATTTGGTTCTACCGGAGGCTCCCAATTTTGGATGCCAATTGCAACTGCTAGAGAAGAAGGATTATATGAAGAAAATAAAAATAATCCTACTTCTACAATCAATAATCAAAATTGTATTAGAATCAATCGCGGACGTAACGCACCAGCTCGATTGACTATTCGAGATTGTCATTTAGTACCAGAATCAGCAGAAAAACTAAGGCAAGTTGACACTGGTTTATACATGACCGAGTGGAAATTTGAAAACGGTATTGACCGAGTGACAGCAGCAGCAAATCCTAGACAAGTAGAGCGAGTTCCAGCGGGGGCACAATTCCAGTTTGAATTAGTTTACACCGTTGAAAATAAAGACCAAGTCATTGAAGACTTGCAAAATATTGCGATCGCACTCGCCATTTTAGAAGACGATGCACTTGGTGGACACGGTTCTAGAGGTTACGGAAAAGTCAAATTTGAAAACTTTCGATTTTCCTATCGAAGCTTAGAGCAGTATCGCCAAATTATCAACACTCCTCCTGGTACATCAGGTTTACAACCATTAGAAACCATTCCCAACACCCAAACGCTCTTAGATAACTTTGGAAGTTTAAGCAGCTACATCAATCGATTATTACCAGGAGATTAATCATGAGTGTCTGGAAATTAGTAAAACTGAATTTTGGTCGCAATCCCGCACACTTTGGGGAAGTGGGAATTGGGATGGAACAAACAAGCGATCGCGTTCGTTCCGATACTTTATTTAGTGCGTGGGTTAGTGTCTACGCGCGGTTATTCGGTAAAAAATTAGTTGAGGAACTTTTGCAGATCTTTCCTTCCCAAGAACAACCCAACCTAACTCCCCCTTTCCGTATCAGTTCCACATTTATTTACCGAGAAGTAAGCGATCGCACCATTTACTATCTTCCCCGTCCCCTTAAGTTTCCCATCAACTACCCTGACAACGATCTTCCTTTTTTCAAAACCTACAAAAAGCTTCACTACTTACCTTTAGAAGTATGGCAAAGATGGTATCAAGGAAAAGGATTTGATAATGATACCGATACTAAAGAATTGATTCAGTACAGCAGCGTTGGCAAATCTCATGGAGAATTGAATAAATTAGGAACCTTTGACTACAACAAAGCCTTCAAAATTAACAAAGTTCCCAAAATTGCTGTCGACCGCACCACCAGAGCAACCAACTTATACCATACCGGTTTTGTTCAATTTGATTGGGAAAAAAATCCAGCTGGTTTGTATTTTTTATTACAATTGTCTCCAGAAGGAGAAAAACTCGCACAAAACCTTAAAGCTGCTTTGCATTTGTTAGGAGAAGAAGGACTGGGAGGAGAACGTTCCAGTGGAGCAGGAAGATTTAAAGTTGAGTGGTTAGAATTACCAGAAACCTGGAAAAAAGTAGTAAATTTTTCTACTGGAAATCATCACACGCTAATGAGTTTGTTTTGGGATACACCCATAACAAGCGAGTTTTTAAATCAAGCTAGCTATGACATTCAACAACGCGGTGGTTGGATAGCAGAAAATCAACTCCGACGGAAAATGGTGCGCATGTTTAGCGAAGGCTCGGTTTTTCTAGCACCGCCACAAGGAAAATTAGTAGATGTGACACCGAACGGTTTCAATAAATATCGCATTTACCGTAGCGGTATTAGCTTAAGTTTAGCAATTAAAGCACAGGATAAATAAAATTATGGTGGTTTCTCCCGAATCTGCTCTCAAGAAACCTGATTTTTGTCAATCAAAAAAAATTCTCCTGACCAGTCCCGTTTTACATATTGGCTCATCAGTATCCAGGTTAAGTCCCTTTGAATATGTACAGACAGATGAAAAAGTCTATTTCCCCAACCAAGAAGCCTTAGCAAAGGCTTTATCAGTAAAGGGAGGACGATTTTTCAACGACTATATCCAAGCAGTTGAAGAACGTCAAGACATCACAGGACTTTTAAAACAAGCCTTTGGTTCTGAGTGGTGGAAAGCTAAAGATACAGAAGGTTGTCCAATTTTCCCCAAACAAGCTATCAGCAAAAAGTTGACATCTGAGAGAATTACAGATTTGCGTCCCATGATTCGGAATGGAATGGGACAATTATTTATCCCTGGTTCTTCGATTAAAGGAGCCATGAGAACTGCTGTTGCATATTATTTATTGAAACACGCAGACCGTTTTCAATTACCTTCATCAAATCGGGTGAGCGAAATTGAGAAAAAATTGAGAGAAAAATTAGGCAAACTCAATCCAAATCAGCAGAAATTTCTTGATGATGACCTATTCATGGATAGTTTCTTCTCAGAATTCTACCTCACATATCAAGAGAGAAACTTTCCTGGAAAAGGGCCAAATACAGACTTTTTCAGAGCTATCAAAATTACAGATTCAGCACCGCTCTTAGAAAGCAAAATCAAAACTAAGAAAGGCCAAGAAATACCTGTTAACATACCTGTTGTTGCTGAAGTAGTAGTTTCTAGCATATTTCCAGATTACTTAGCTAAATATAAAGCCTCTATATATGCTGAAATGGTGCGAAATGTCCAAACAGAGTTCACCATTACATTAGATACAGAAATGCTTTCATGGTTCACACATAAACAGGGGATGAAGTTACCCTTTAGTAACCTCGATGAACTCTTACAAATATGTCAAGAATTTACTCAAGAACAATGGGACTATGAACATGATTATTGGCAAAAAATTAAGAACAATCCTAAAGCATCAGGTAAAAATTTAGATTTTAATGACATCCGCGAATTTTACGAACCAGAAAAATGTCCCTATAGCCTAAGACTGGGTTGGGGTAGTGGAATGAATGGAACTACGATCGGGTTGTGTCTTGATGATGAACTGCGGGAAGATATTCGCGATACTTGTGGTTTAAAAGCGCCTGGTTTTGAAGCGCCGAAATCTAGGCGAACTGTGATGAATCCTGATGGGGAAATTAAGTTTGTACCAGGATGGGTTAAATTCAAAACTTTATCAAACAAATGCTAATTCGTTCTACCTGGACATTAAGTGTATCTGAACCGACAATTTTACCCCGTTCCTATAACTTGGAATTGGTCAAGCAACTGCATCAACAGCTAGGTTTAGAAATGGGAAACGAAGCGATTCCTTCTGTTTCCTATTCAGGAATCATTGGTTCATGCTCTACTTCTCGAGATTTTTTCACCTTCCATCCAGAGGAATTTTACAACTTATCTCTATCTGGATTGCAGGAAGTTTCAGCAAAGGCAATTTCTCATCTTAATCTCTCAGACTCTTTAGAATTTCTGGGAGCAAAATTTAGCGTCATCAACCGCGAAGATGAAATCACTAGTTATGAAGAATTGTACACAAATTTAGTAGCAAATGAACCGGAAGCAATCAGACAGTTTGAGTTGCAGTTTGTCACTCCCACGGCTTTTTCTCAGGGGGGAACAAACCTACCTCTACCTGTACCAAATTTAATGTTCCGTAGTTGGTTAGAACGCTGGAATAATTTTGCACCTGTTTATTTGGGAGGCGATGAATTAATTGCTTACCTCAGCAATGCAATTTTGCTTAAAAATCACAAAATTCAAACTCGAAGCTGGCAATTGCATAGAGGTTACGTGAATGGATTTGTTGGTGATGTAACCCTACACATGTTTAATCGTGCTGACTCTTTGTTGGCAAATGTGGTTAATTTATTAGTTCAGTATGCACGGTTTGCTGGTACGGGAATGAAGACACGCTTGGGAATGGGACAGACATCAATTAATACATTAAGGAGACTGTTATGAGAAAGATTATTACATTTTTGGGCATTCAGGCTAAGAAAACAACGTATTGTTTTCAAGGTCAAAATTATGATGGAGAAGTGTTTGCAGAAGCTCTACACAAGTTTTGCGGTTATTATGACTCGATGTTAGTTTGTGTGACAAGAGAAGCTAAAGAAAAAACTTTTCCTATTTTACAGAGATTAGGAGACGAACGCATCCAAGCTGTTGAAATACCTACTGGCCAAAGCACCGAAGAAATGTGGGAAACATTTAAAATTATTAATAAAAAAGTAAATGAAAACGACAGCGTTATATTTGATATAACTCAAGGCTTGCGTTCTTTGCCATTTTTAGTATTTTTATTTGCAGCATATTTGAAAGTAGCTAAAAAGGTCACAATTGAGGCCGTTTACTATGGAGCTTGGGAATTAGGATCTTCTAATAATGGAATAGCACCAGTTATTGATTTATCTGAGTTTATCGGAATGCTTGATTGGTTAACTGCGACTGAGCGTTTTGTGAAAATCGGAGATGGACAACCACTTGCTGATTTATTAAAAAAAGAAATACCATCTGGCATCGAACTACGTGATAGTATTCCAGCACGAGAACTTAGAGACGATCTTCATGCAGCGTCCAAAGCAATTGAATCTATTTCTCTAGCATTGCACCTAACTCGACCAATAGAAACTATGGAGGAAGCAACTCAGCTAGAAAAAGCTTTAAAAAAAGCTACACATAGCATTGAGCGGCGAGCCAAACCATTTAGTATTTTAGCTGAACAGGTAGTCAAAGAATACGGTCAATTTGCCCTTGAAAACCCAGGAGAAAATTCGCAATTAGCTAAAAATTTATGGTCGCAACTAAAAATGATTGAATGGTATCGTGCTAGACAGCAAATCGTACAAGCAGTAACTTTAACACGTGAATGGATTATTTCTGTTCTAGCTCTGAAGTTTGAAGAGCCGAGGCTGTTCTCTAACAAAAATGGACGTTCTGAAGTAGAAAGAGCTTTAAATAATGAAGTAAGGATACGGTCAAAAAAAGATGTTGATACTAAGAGTAGTTACGATGAAAAGCTTAAAGATTTACTAAACAAAGACGAGTTAGACGAATTAATAGATCGTTGGAACCAAGTTACAGAGTTAAGAAATGATATAGCCCATGTTGGCATGAATCCTAACCCTAGAAAAGCCAAACAACTTAAAGATAGTTTTGAACGGATATATCCATTTCTTCGAAAATTCGCAGAATTGCTGTTACCCCCACAATAATAAATTATCCAACTTCATCATAATTAAGTCATTAAGTCACATCCATGTCTAAAGTTCTCCTTGTCACCGTCGGTGGTTCTTTTCAACCTATTGTCACCGCTATTCGCAGCTTGCAACCCGATCGCGTTATTTTTATTGCTTCCGATGGTGAGAAAGGAAGTAAGTCACAAGTTATCGGCGAAGGAACTCCCTGTGAAGTGCGTCGGGGTGCAGAGGTGATCGAAAGATTACCCAACATTCCTGCACAAGTAAATTTAAGAGAAAACTTTCAACCAGAACGGGATTTGATTTTAGTGCAAGATCCTGATGATTTAAATGAGTGCTATTCGAAAATTTACAGTTGCATCCGCAATCTTCAACAAGAAAGCGGTCATGAAATTATGGCTGACTATACTGGTGGAACTAAAACCTTGTCTGCAGCATTAGCAATGGCTGCTGTTGATTGTGGCATTTCCTTGTATATTACCATTGCTGCTAGAGATAATTTGATGAAAGTAGAGCGGGGAGAGTTAACAAAAAAGGTAGACATTAGTTTTAAATGACGTTTTGCAGTCTGAGGTCGGGAAGCAGAAGCTATGAGGAAGGACGATCGCTCGCTCGGATTAGCTTTGTTCGTAGCAAACACCCTATTTTCTACTTCCTCGACAAGCGGGTAAGCTCTTTGCTTTCACACACCAAAAAGCGATCGCTCCACATATGTCAACGATTCTTCCAGTTGATGTTTGATATCGGTTTAGACAAGCATTTCCGTTTTCAGCGAGTTACCTTCCTTCCACCTTCTTGTGCTGCTTTTTTAAATTCTTCGCAAACACGCTACAATACCACTGCTTTGTCCGAGGGAATGGCGCCTTGCATTTTTTCCAATGCATCTATTAAAGTTTGTAATTGTCGTTCTGCTTTGAGAACTCCTAAACCCCGAACTGTGACTTTACCGGGTGAGTAAACAAAGCTTGATTTCAGATTTTCTGGTAAATTTGCTGCTAACAAATTCCAAGCTGGTTCTTCCATGGATGTTTCTAAAACAACATGCTGCTTGGCCTCTGGTTTAATTCGACTAAATCCTAACTTCTTCGCTATTTGCTTTAATTCCATTACTCGCAGCAATTGATTTGCGGGTGTGGGAATAGCACCGTAGCGATCGCTCCACTCTGCAGCAATTTGTTGTAATTCTTCTTTAGATTTAGCAGTTGCAACTGCGCGATACGCGCTCATTTTTTGGTCTATATCTGGAATGTAATCTGCGGGAATAAACGCTGTCAGGTTGAGATCGATTTGCGTATCATCAACTTTGGGAATTTCCTGTCCTCGGATTTCCCGAATTGCTTCTTCCAGCATTTCCATGTATAAATCAAAACCTATAGCATCCATTTGTCCCGATTGTTCCACGCCCAGCAAGTTACCAACTCCGCGAATTTCCATATCACGCATTGCTAATTGATACCCGGAACCTAATTGGGTAAATTCCTGTATAGCACGCAAGCGTTGTCGCGCCGCATCCGATAACATCTTTTGTTTTGGGTAAAACAGCCAAGCGTGAGCTTGGACACCTGCACGTCCTACACGTCCCCGCAGTTGGTATAACTGTGCCAGTCCGAAGCGGTGGGCATCTTCAATTAAAATAGTGTTGACTCGGGGAATGTCCAAACCAGATTCAATAATTGTGGTACAAACAAGAATATCAGCTTCGCCATTGCTAAAAGAAAGCATCGTTGCTTCCAAATCGCTTTCATTCATCTGTCCGTGGGCGATCGCGATTTTCCCCTCCGGTATCATTTCCCGCAATTTCTCTGCTGTTTCTTCAATTCCTTCTACTCGGGGAACTACGTAGAAAACTTGCCCGCCTCTGTCGAGTTCTTGACGTATAGCAGTGCGGACGGTTTCCGGATTCATGGGCGCTAAATGAGTTTTGATCGGACGTCGGGATGGGGGTGGTGTAGTAATTAAACTCATTTCCCGAATACCGGATAAAGACATGTATAACGTACGGGGAATAGGAGTGGCGGTGAGGGTGAGCACGTCGATTTGAGTTTTGAGGCTTTTAATTTTTTCTTTTTGATTGACTCCAAAGCGCTGTTCTTCGTCCACCACCAAAAGTCCCAAATCTTTAAAAGTAACATCTTTACTTAAAAGTTGGTGCGTACCGACAACAACATCCAATTCACCTGTGGCCAATCGTTTTTGAATTTCGCGGCGTTCTTGAGGAGTGCGAAAGCGGTTGAGCAACCCTACATTAATCGGGTAGGGAGCAAAACGTTCCTTGAGGGTGTGATAGTGCTGTTGCGTTAGGATGGTGGTAGGTGCAAGGAGTGCAACCTGTTTGCCGGCGGTGACAGCTTTAAAGATCGCGCGAATAGCTACTTCTGTTTTACCGAAGCCAACGTCGCCACAGATCAAGCGATCCATTGGGCGATCGCTTTCCATATCTCGTTTGACGTCTTGTACGGCCTTGAGTTGATCGGTAGTGGGTTGGTAGGGAAACGAGTCCTCTAATTCCTGCTGCCAAGGCATGTCTTTTGGAAAGGCAAAACCCTTTTGTTGCGATCGCGCTGCATACAACTTCAGCAAGTCCACCGCCAATTTCTTAATCGATTTGCGGACTTTATTCTTGGTGTTTTCCCAAGCTTTGCCGGTCATCTTACTTAGCTCTGGCGGCTTTTCGGTTGTAGTCCGAAATCGCGACAGCGCCCCTACTTGATCCACCGCTATCCGCAGCAATCCGTCTGCGTATTGCACTACCAAGTATTCGCGGGTCTCGTTGTTAATTGTCAGACTTTCTAGCTTTAGGAATTTACCAATACCGTGGTTTCTGTGTACTACATAATCGCCCGGACGTAGCTTATTGGGATCTACTTGTTTAGAAGCAGCCTTTCTGCGCTTGCGTACGTAACTAAAAGTGGCGAGACTGTGCTGACCGTAAAATTCCCGATCGGTGACAACAACGATACGGTATGTAGGCAGGATAAAGCCTTCTAGTTCTGCTAAACCCGAATATTTTAGAGCGACGGGTACGTGATCGACCAGCAGCTTGTCAATTGCTTGGTAATCGCGGGGATTAGGAATAAACTGAGCAGGACAATCGTGTTCTTGCAACAGAGAAACAGAACGACTCGGCTGAGCCGAAATTAGCCAAATAGAAAAGTTGCGCTCGCGCTGCTGTCGCAGTGTTTCTGCAATTTTAGCAAAGGAATGCGGTGTAGCCGGTACTGTTCTGCTAGCAAGATTTATACCTCGGTTTTCCTCAACCAATTCTGATAGGTATATCCTTTGAAATCCTGCCAAAGCAGCCAAACAATCATCAAAACTGCGATGAATTTTAGGTAAAGCAATTAAAGCTTGCTCTGAACTTTTTCCTGGTTCTAGGTCTGCTTTTTTGCTTGTCAAAGCTAACCATTGCTCCTGGGCATTTTCTACCCAGCGATCGCTGTGAGCGTGACACTGCTGGGGCTCGTCAATGGCAACTAAAGTATTTTCTGGTAGATAATCTAAAAGTGAAGCTGGTTGCTCAAAAGCAAGTCCCAAAAACCGGCGACTACCCTCTAACGACGTACCCGCTTCTAGCTGGTCTTGTTCGCACTCAGAAAGATAGGTTTTAACTGTTTCCAACACCTCCTCACCCAAAGCTGACCTAATAATAGGCGCAAAGCTAACAGGAGTGAGAATCAGTTGCTCGACCTTATCCAGCGCAGAACGTTGAGTAGCTGGGTCAAATTCCCGTATTTGTTCGATTTCATCGCCAAACCATTCCAAACGCACCGGTAGTTCCGAGGACACCGGGAACACGTCCACAATATCACCCCGACGGCTCCACTGTCCTTCCGTTTCAACCAACGGTACTCGCTCGTAACCCAAACTAGTTATTTTTTCACTAAAAGTATCCAGGTCCAACTCTATCCCAGATTTGATGGTCAGGCAAAACGGGTAGAACGCTTCTGGTGGTGGTAGGTGGGGTTGCAAAGCAGCATGCGTGGTCACAATCGCAATCTGTCTTTGCTTTGAGGTCAACTGTTCCCCAGCTGGGACTAAATCCGCCAACACCTGCATCTGTCCCCAGGTCATTTCCGTTTCTGGATCGAACGGTTCGTAACAAGAAGCTTCTGAGGTGGGGTAAAAATGTACGGTTTCCCACCCCATGGCCTCTAACTGCGTCCAAAAGCGTCCCGCTTCTTCCAAAGTCGCGCAGACCACAAACAAATTTTGCCCCTGAGTTTGAGCCAAAGCTGACGCGATTAAGCCTTTAGGTAACCTCGGGATGCCACTTAAATACAAATCTTGTTGTCGGTTTAACTTGGAAAGAAGTTCTGTCGTGAGCGGCGATCGCCCCAGAGCACGCACAATGGAAGAAAATGCCATAGATTCAAAACAGGTGGTTTGTCCTTCTCAGCAGCAATCGATAATCATAGCGCCTACTTCAACTATTTTAAAAATATCAACGATACTACAAGTCTGTTTCGAAATACCTTCGTCCCTTGTACAATGACGACTGATTCATCCCTTATCTACCAGTATGAATAGCGACCGATTACTTTTTTCCAGATTGTGAATGTTATTTGGAAACATCTTAGATACTAGATATTAATTTCAGATTAAAGTTTAAGTATGGTTTGCCGATAGTATCGGCAATTTTTAGAATGTCACCAACTGTCGAAGTTTTAATTGTCTTTCTACTCATCTTCGCCAACGGCCTGTTTGTCATGTCAGAGTTGGCCATTGTCTCCGCACGCAAAGTTCGCCTGCAACAACTTGCAGAGCGAGGAGATCAAAAAGCTCGCACTGCCTTGAAACTTGCTTCTTCCCCCAATCAATTTCTGGCTACCGTACAGGTAGGAATTACTTTGTTGGCTATCTTGTCCGGTGCTTTTGGTGAATCAGTATTCGCTAAAAGAATAGCTCCTATTTTCAGTTATATCCCTTTTCTCGCACCTTACAAAGATACGCTGGCTTCGATTTTTTCTGTATTAATTATTACTTATTTGACCTTAATAGTTGGAGAACTGGTTCCCAAACGGCTGGCTTTAACCCACCCCGAAGTAATCGCCTGTATTGTTGCTATCCCCATGCAGATGTTAGCAACTATTACTTCACCGATAGTTTCTATTCTCAGTATATCTACTGACACGGCGGTACGGGCTCTCGGCATTAGACCATCCACAGAACCTCAAGTAACAGAGGAAGAAATTAGAGTCTTAATCGAACAAGGTACGGAAGAAGGAACGTTTGAAGAAGCAGAACAAGACATGGTAGAACGAGTATTTCGCTTTGGCGATCGCCCGGTGAGCTCGTTTATGACACCCCGTCCAGAAATCGTTTGGTTGGATTTAGAGGATTCCATCGAAGAAAATCGCCAAAAGGTAATTGAAAGCCCCTATTCCCGCTACCCCGTTTGTCAAGGAGGACTGGATAACGTTCTGGGTATTATCCCGGTTACCGACCTGCTGGCCCGCTGTTTATCCGGAGAACCCCTAGACTTGACGGTGGGATTGCGATCGCCGGTATTTGTACCGGAAAGTACTCGCGGTTTAAAAGTTTTGGAACTTTTTAAACAAACAGTAACCCACATGGCCCTTGTCGTCGATGAATACGGCGTTATTCAGGGATTGGTGACTCTCAACGACGTAATGATCGAAATTGTCGGCGACGTTCCCTCTGCAGAAGAATTGGAAAATCCCCAAGCGGTACAGCGGGAAGATGGTTCTTGGCTTCTAGATGGTATGCTGCCAATAGATGAGTTTTTTGAACTTTTCGATCTGGAAGAACACCTGCGAGATCATCAAGGCAATTATCAAACATTAGGTGGTTTTGTGATCACTCACCTCGGTCGTATCCCCTCTGCAGCAGATCATTTCGAATGGCAAGGTATGCGCTTTGAAGTTATGGACATGGATGGTAATCGCGTCGATAAAGTATTAGTCGTACCAAAAAAGAAGCAACAATCAACTCCAGAGAAACAACAAGATTAGTCAAGATACAAATCACCTCAAAACTTAGCACTTTCAACTGCCCGTGCTTTATCCGTACACTTAAGGATGCAGCTACGGATGAAGTACTTTTTATACTAAAAATCTCTGTAGCTACAAGCTCTCCAATTAATCAATAAATTAATTAAATTAAGTACAATTTCGGTTTTTTTATAAGTAAAAAAATTTATATCTTTGTAAGTAGTTTGGAAATCTATACAGCGATCGCAGCAGACACTTTCATCCCAAAGTTCCCTTGCTGCTGGCAGCATTGCTCTGTAGTTATAGAGCAATGAATTGATTGAATATCCCTATTACACATCCCTATATCCGGCGACAGATTCAGTTAACTTTGGCAAAAAAACACCTTTTTGTGTGCGCCAAAAATCTTTTCGCTCAACTAGTTTCCGATGCAACAGAAACTAGCCACACGCTTATATAAATAGGTTTTCTCCCACACCAACACTTTGTGTGCGCGTACACACGTGCATACCGATAGCAGTTTGTTTGACCAAAAAAATGGTGCTATGCCAACCACAATCACTTACGAGCTAAAGCATGAAATTTTGCAGTTGTTGCGAGAATATCAGCAATCTCGCTCAGCCAATCTTCGTAACCAGCTTGTGAAACTGAATTTCGGGTTAGTGAGAAAAGAAGCTCACTACTGGATGAATCAATGTCACGAAAGCTACGAAGACTTGCTACAAGTAGGTTGCTTGGGCTTAATTCGCGCCATTGAAAGATTTGAAATATCTAAGGGTCATGCTTTTAGTTCCTTTGCTATCCCTTACATTCGCGGTGAAATTCAACACTATCTTCGAGATAAAGGCGTAACAGTACGCATTCCCAGACGTTACCTAGCCCTGCAACAGCAGGCCATAGGAGTCTCGCGCTCTTTACGCGAAAAATACAACCGTCAGCCAACCGACTCAGAACTAGCAGCAGCACTAGAAATTTCCTCAGCAGAATGGCAAGAAATTAAACTCGCATGGATCAATCGCGCTCCTTTAAGCTTGGACGTACCGGTGCAAGATGGAGAAGAAGGATCTACTAGCTTGGGAGAGTTGGTTCCCGATCACCGTTATCGTAGTTTTCAACTAGCACAAGAAGACCGCATTCGACTGCAACAAGCATTAGTACAGCTAGAAAAACGTACTCGTGAAGTTTTAGAGTTTGTATTCTTGCACGACCTAACACAAAAACAAGTAGCAGAACAGCTTGGTATTAGTGTTGTCACCGTTTCTCGCAGAGTGAAGAAAGGACTCGACCTACTAAAGCAGTTAATGGGCGTGGCTGAGGAATAATTGTTTGACGAGACCGAACCACTGACGAATTTTAAGTGTAAAATATTACCTAGTTGAATTCGGAAAATTTGGTTATAAAGGTATAATATTTAGCCTTTAATTGCCATTTCCGACATGTTGATTTCGAGATATTCCCGTAGCTATGGAGAAGGGTTTATGGGCAGGAACTCAAAAATTTTAGCCGCAGCCTTTTTGTCTTTGGTAGTTGCCTCCTGCGCTTCTTCAGGAGAACAACAATCTCAAAATCCCAATCCCGTGCTGGCGAACAATACACCAGTTCCAACGAACCAAACCAACCAGCCAAGGTTTAACAATCCAATTGTACCTGCAAAGGAAACTCCCCAAGCTACACCAGCAGTTCCTAACTTAATTCAGCCAACAAATGCCACAGAAAGAATACATTTTATCTCCAAAGGACGATCTGACCCCTTTGGTGAACTTGTCAAGGTATATCCTCAACCAGAGCAAGTACCAAATCCAACTATAAAAGCTAGAGCAATTCCTGCAGTACCATCTTTACCAGCTATTGTGAAAGTGGCAAAAGTTACTGCCAAACAAAGTGCTGTGATAGCTGCAAAATTAACCCCGCCCAGAAACACTCTGCCTAAAAACAAAGTCAATCCCAGTCTCAGCACTAGTCGGAGCGTAACTTCTGTTTTACCTCGGGTTTTACCCCAAGTTGTTCCCAATCCCAAGCTAGCACCTGTTCTACCACCGCCTCCACAACCAGAATTAGCAAAAGCAGTTTTTGTCAGTGGTGTAGTTTTGCTCGGCAAACAACCGCTAGCGATTATTAAAGTACCAAACGAGCCCACAAGCCGTTACGTACAGGTGGGACAGCGATTGGCAAACGGAGTTCTGATCAAGCGAATTGAAATAAATGAAGGTTCAGAACCGATCGTAATTCTGGAACAATATGGTATAGAAGTTGCCAGAATGGTTGGAGAAGCGCCAGCTAACACTACTGCAGCTACCAAAACAGCAGCTGTAGGAAATTCTGTTTTGGAGACTTCACCAACCCAAAAACCTGTTTCCATCGGATCTTCGTAAAACATGGAGATAAAAGAAAAAATTGAATTTCCTGGTTTACCTTTAGCTGTTTATCGAGAGATAGCAGCTCATCTGCGTCAAGTAGAAGGTGTACAAGTAAGTTTTATTCCACAGTCTTCTCAAGAGTTTGATTATCAACAAAGTCAGATTGGTGGCCTGTGGATGTGGTGGTCTTCTCACCCTAGCTCGGAAAGTCGACAAAGGATAGAACAAATCTTGGCTTACTATCGCAGTCTCTATACCGCCTAATAGTACAAAGTTAAATGTATGTGTGGGGATATTTTGGGTTGAGGCCTCTCTACCCATTTTTTATATATAAAAATCATCTCAATGCTTCACACACCAAAATATCAGGGTATATAGGGTTAGAAATCGACTAAATTGTAGGCTAAACTGGCAAACACGATAAGGCAATTATTACAAAAATAGCTCTACGGTTTGGGCATCTATCACGATGGAAAACTGGCAATTTCTGATCCAGAAACAGGGCGATCGCAGCTGGCATCTTCTAGAATCGCCAAAGTTAGAAATTTTAGAAGGTAGGTACAGAATTGTAGCTCGCTCCCACCTTTGCAATACGGATGTGGAAGTGCGGATCGCTCACTTATCGACCGATGCACAAGTACCACCAAAACGTCGGGTTTACAAGCGATCGCGCCGTACTAACGCAGAAGGCTTGATGGCTGTAATTCCCTTTACCTACCTTCATCCAGGTTTGTGGGACTTGCAATGCTGTTGTGGCGATTTAATGTCAGAACTGCTTGGCCAATCCTGGCAATATACTGTCCAACTCAAAGTCCTAGCCCAAAAACAACAAAAGGAAATTGCAACTTCCACCACAAGCAGTAAAAGCAGAGAATCAAATTCTTCTTTTTTTCTGTCAGGAAATACTTCTCAAACTGGTCTGGTATCGGTACTTCTCCCAGATTCTCCCGAAGATGCAATTATTGATAGACCTGTAAGTCCCGTGTGGCTCAAAAAACAGACCGCACAACAGATTTTAAATAATTTGATAGAGTTGGCCTTACCTTTTTCAGAGCCAATACTAGAAGACAAAACTGCTACTGAGCCTTTGTTAGCTGTTTCAGAATTACCGCTGCTTGTTACTCTGGAAAAACAAATTTATACAGCTAGTTGGGGACAAATACTTACCATCAACGGATGCATTCAGCCAAAGCAAAAGACTCATCCTGCTAGGATATATGCTGGAGAAATCCGAATTGAATTGCGATCGCCTCAAGCTTTAGAAATATTAGCTCGAGTTTTACAACCCTTGGGCGAAAAGCTATTACCATTTTCTCTTCAATACCCGATTGAGATTCCCGCCGATTGCCAGTCTAAGCTGATTTTAGGCGATATTAGTTTCTACGGCACGCCTGCTCCCAAAACGGAAGCTACCCTCTTAGCTCATCAGTCTTTTCTCATTACAGCAGATATTACAGAATTATTAGCTGTTAGCACCGCCATTAAAAACAGCAAGCAAGACCGACTGCAAACTAAGGCTTTGGCAGCGCCAAATAACCAAAAGCCGTCAGCAAAGCTAGATTTAGAACTGTTTAATATCGTTAAAAATAGAAAAATAACCCAGCCTTTACAGACTCAACCTCGCCCCAAAATATCTTTACCACCACGCCTGCAGCCACCATCATCTCACAGTTGTAAAGTTTTCCATTCGCCACAATTACCAAAGCTTCCCCAAAAAAATGCTGGCATCATCGAAACCGCAGCACAGTTGCGATCTTTGGAGAAAAAAGATACTCTTTTTCCCACTGGCCACAAGCGCCGAACAGATACTGCTTTTCCATGTTTAAAACGGCTCAAAGTCTTGCCATACAAGCACAGCGGTCATAACCATGATTTGTGTGCTGTTGAGGAATCTCAACCAAATCACGCCACTGCAGTGCACGATGAGGTACAACTTGCGGATAACTGTTTCGCAGATTCGGTTGCGCTAGCTATCTCGCCCAGCTCCAAGTTATCAACGCTGCAAAATCCTTATATTTCTCCCCTAATTGTCAAGTGGATGCACAGCCACGGATACTCTTTGTCTGAAGCTATTGACGTAGAATACGAAGACTACGATACCTGTATTGCACAGCTGGAAGAAACATCACAACAACAAAAAGAAAGTGCTTCTGTGCTTCCCCTTCCTCCACCACCACCTCCTGTTTCTTCTTTCCTGTATCAATCACAACCTCTTTGTTCTTCCAATTTGACGCAAGAAATTGTTGTCGATGATATATGCGACGAAGGTGACGCGCTTTTATGTTACGAACAAAAGCAAAAGCTATCAAAAGAGGATGTGGAAACTACTGTCCCAAGTAGCACCACTGTTATCGAACCATTACCAATTCCACAACTGCATTTACCTGATGGTGAACTGGCTTCCGGAACTTCTGTAAGGGTGCGGGTGCAGCTGCCTTGCGTGCGTCCTGGCATCGCAGTTAAGTTATGGGTAGAAGATTGCCAAATGCGCTGGTTGTTGGACGGACCGCGTTTGCTCACCAATTTGCTACCCAATCGTTTCGGAGGAGCGGAAGTTATTACTTCCATCCACATTCCCTTTGGCTGTTTGGAAATCCGCTTAGAAGCTGTGAGTGTAGACACAGCAACTCAGCAGGAAAGCCACAAAATTACTGTGGTGCGGACTGTGATTCCCCAAGGGTTGCTCTTTGGTCAACTAGATGAAGTCCTGGGTTTGTGAACGCCACTGGTAAAAAATGTTAAACAACTGTGTTAAAAATCTTTAGATTTTACAAAATCAGGCAAAATTTGCAGTAAGCTCATCTTGAATCGTAGTGTGATTTCATAGGAATATTTATCATGGCTGCTTCATTTTTGCCTTCCATTTTTGTTCCCGTAATTGGTCTAGTTTTTCCATTTGTAACAATGGCGTTTTTGTTGATATACATAGAACGCGAAGATCTGGCTTAAATTAATTATTGGTTTGTTGGCAATTGGCAGATAGGTCTAAAAAATTAACAACAATGAATAAAATTAATACCGCCAATCTTCTACACAGATGGCGGTTTTTTTAATGCTGATTTCTAAACTAATGCTAGAAAACTTAGACTGATGGCGTTAAGTTCGTGCCAGTATTAAACGGACGAACCAATCCCGGCGTAGGCTCCATAGAAGAATATACCAACAATGGTAATTACGCCTAAGCCTGCTACCGTAGCAACAATCCACAAAGGAATTCTCCCACTTTCAGACACAGTTTTTCTCCTCCCTGGATAAAAATCAACACGGGTTAAATAAACTAAACAGATTAGTATCGGTGCTTCTTAGTTAAAGAAGTAACTGGAAAACAAAAGTCCCAGAACAAAGACTAGTAGCAGTCCCAGGTATAAGGAAGTCCGGTTTAGTTCTACCGGTTGATTGTTGGGATTTGGGTTTCTTTCCATTCCTTTCTCCTAGCGTTGAATAAACTGCATGGCGGCGATCGCCCCTAAAAAGAATACAGTTGGCACAGCTAGGGTGTGAACTGCCAGCCACCTGACGGTAAAAATGGGATATTGTACTGGTTGGTTTGTTTTGCTACCGCTTGTCATAGTATTCAAACTACTTTGCTATTAATTGTTCAACTTGTTGTTTAGCATTAAAACGATCGCTCACGATTGGCAATTCTTGCCGTTGTTGCGTGTAATACTCGTTGGGCCTGGGTGTGCCAAACACATCGTAGGCCAAACCAGTACTCACAAATAGCCAACCCGCAATAAACAAGGCTGGAATAGTGATGCTGTGAATCACCCAATAACGAACGCTTGTAATAATATCCGAAAACGGACGCTCTCCAGTACTACCTGCCATTTGGATCCCTACCTCCATCATCTGTTATTAATTAATTTATTATCCTACAAAGTTAAGAAAGAGTTACAAGTTGCAACTTCTTTCTCATAAAGTTAGGAGCTAACACTTGTTATGCAAACTAAGCTGCCTGAGATTTAGGCGTAGATGCAACGTTGTTGGGTTCGTATTTGAGAAGAACTCCGCGATCGCCGATTACAAATCCCTTTTCTGGAGAAAAGAAAACAATTTTGTAAAAATTAGCTGGAATATCCTCCACTTCTCGGTCTTTTTCCCAAGTTTTGCCACCATCCGTACTGCGAAGCAAGTTTCCGCTACCGCCACCTACCCAAATTTCTTCTGGCGTGCGATACGCTAAATCCAGTAAACCCCAGCTAGTTGCAAATTCTGGATACTGGGGTTCTAGCCATTTCTCTTGGTTGGCAGGGTCAGTAAACTGTAGTTGACCTCCTCTAGCTAGCATCCACATTTGCCCGTTTTCTGCAAAGCCCATATTTTCTACTCTGCGGGAACTGTTGCGATTGTGGGGTACCCAAGCATTGAGACCTGGTTCCCAAGTTGAGTAAAAGTTACCTTTAGCAGAAACAGCAACGTATTTACCATCAGCAGAGCGTTCCAGATTTCGCACCACCCCGACTGCTTCTTCTACCTGTGCTTTCCAATTTTTACCACCGTCAGTGGTTTTGTATATTGCTCCCACATCAGTAGCCATTTCCGCAGTATTTTCTCCCAGAGCTACCACACTAATGGGATTACCAGGTAACTTTTCACTCAGGGTAATGCGCGACCAAGAATTTCCACCATCAGTGCTGTGCAGTAACAGTGAAGGTTCACCAGCTATCCATCCTTCCTTACCTGCAAAACTAATGGCATTAAAGCGATATTTATTTTTGTCTAATTGTAATTTTACTGGTTGCCAAGTATCGCCACCATCTTTCGTTTCTAACAGGGTAGCGTTGCTGCCCACCAGATAACCGTGTTGCGGATTATCGGTAAAGGCAATGTCTAATAATTTTGCTTCTGTAGGTAGAGAAATTACTTTCCAGGGATTGTAACTTGTGGAAGGAACTTTACTACAACCAACACAGATGAGAATAACAGCAAATAAGGCAAATAGTCGTTGCCAAATTCCTACTCTTGAGCGCATTTTTGTAATTTCTTAATTAATTGTTTGTTAACTTATTTAATCCTTGGTTAAAAACAGGTGTTATTTTAAGCCGTAAAGACTCATAAAAAATAGAAAAGCAGCAGCCAAGGCGCCAAAAATGAGAATGCTTTTTTGAGTTGGCGTCAAACTATTGACACCTAAGCCGTAACCGAGATTTTCTTGAAAGCCAGAAGCTTTACCTGCAGGACCGATATTGGTAAAAGCACTCTTTTTAGCACCGCAAACAGGACAGCGCCAAGTTAAAGGCAGTTCTGCAAATGGCGTACCCGGGGGAATGTTATTTTTTTCATCCCCCTTTTCGGGTTCGTAGATGTAACCGCAGGCACGGCATTCATAGCGGTCTAGAACTAGATTGTCAACAGCTTGTTCGCTCATGGCTTTGGCATGGGTGAAGGTCAAAGCTTAAAATATACGTTAAAAATTATGACATATTCGTTAGGTTTTTTTATCCCCACCCAAAACGAATCAAATAATCTCTAGCTCTATTTTCCAGACTTGTTGAACCATCAAGTCGATATAATGTAAAAGAAGGTAACAGAGTTATTTGCACTATAAGCGGTAGATATTCATTGTGTTTGTCCTCAGCGGTTACGAGTACCTTCTAGGCTTCTTAATAATCTGTAGCCTAGTACCAGCCTTAGCTCTAGCGGCATCCAAGCTCCTGCGGCCTGGCGGTCGCCATCCAGAACGGCGCACTACTTACGAATCAGGCATGGAACCTATTGGTGGAGCCTGGATTCAATTTAACATTCGCTACTACATGTTTGCGCTGGTTTTCGTCGTGTTTGATGTGGAAACAGTGTTCTTGTATCCTTGGGCAGTTGCTTTCCACAGTTTAGGCTTGTTGGCATTTATCGAAGCGCTCATCTTTATTGGAATTCTTGTAGTAGCCCTAGTTTACGCATGGCGTAAAGGAGCATTGGAATGGTCTTAGATGCTAATTTGAAGGATTTGCAGCAGCAGCAAAAAGAGCGTATTCTCAATCCCATTCAGCGTCCCACAGTAACCCAAGAACTATCAGAAAACGTCATCCTGACTACAGTCGACGACCTTTATAACTGGGCCCGGCTTTCTAGTCTTTGGCCTTTACTGTTCGGTACTGCTTGCTGTTTTATCGAATTTGCAGCTTTAATTGGCTCTCGATTTGATTTCGACCGCTTCGGATTAATTCCCCGTTCTAGCCCGCGACAAGCTGACTTGATCATCACAGCCGGTACGATCACTATGAAGATGGCACCCCAGCTGGTGCGTCTTTACGAACAAATGCCCGAGCCAAAATACGTGATTGCTATGGGAGCTTGTACGATTACTGGGGGAATGTTTAGCGTAGATTCTCCCACAGCAGTGCGAGGAGTAGATAAACTAATTCCAGTAGATGTTTATTTACCTGGTTGTCCACCACGTCCAGAGGCTATTATCGATGCAATTATCAAATTGCGCAAGAAAATAGCAAATGATTCAATGCAACAGCGGAGTACGATTAAACAAACTCACCGTTATTACAGTACTACCCACAGCATGAAGCCCGTACCGCAAATTCATACCGGCAAGTATCTACTTTCTGAGAGTCGCGTTACACCGCCAAAAGAACTAACAGAAGCAATGGGTTTACCTGTACCTCCAGCTATACTCACTGCTCAAAAACAGGAGGTAAGTCGTGGCTGAAGAATCGAAACCAGTACCTGCGGAAGAACAGTCTTTGGTGAAGGCAGGTAAGATTTCTCAGTGGCTGACCGAAAATGGCTTTGCCAACGAACCTTTACAACCCGATGCTGAGGGAGTAGAAATTATAAAGGTAGAGCCGGATTTTTTGCTACCCATTTGCACTGCTTTGTACGCCTACGGATTTAATTACCTGCAGTGTCAGTGCGGTATTGACTTGGGACCGGGTCAGGATTTGGTCAGCATGTATCACTTGGTTAAGGTCAGTGATAATGCCGATCGCCCAGAGCAAGTGCGTATTAAAGTGTTTCTACCACGAGAAAATCCGAGAGTGCCTTCTGTTTACTGGATTTGGAAAACTGCCGATTGGCAAGAGCGGGAGTCCTACGATATGTTTGGAATTATCTACGAAGGGCACCCGAATTTAAAAAGAATTTTGATGCCAGAAGACTGGGTAGGCTGGCCTTTGCGTAAAGATTACGTCTCCCCCGACTTTTACGAGTTGCAAGATGCTTATTAGCGCCTAGAGCATTTTATCTTTAACTTATCTCCTCTCTTTGTGCAAGCAAAGAGGGGCTGTTTTTTGGCAATAATGTCGTGACTGCCCAGATGCGTACAAATGAAAGAGTATCGCCTGACTTTTTTTATTTGTGCTATCAAATACTTTTTTTGATTAATTAGATTCTGGCAAGGATACTTCTAGTTTCAAACAGTTTCCACCATTAACATGTAATTGATATTCTACCTTATCCATGAGCCGATTTATAATTAACCAGCCATAACCACCTTGTTGTTTGTCTACAGGATTGGGAGGCAAATAACTTGATAAATCAAAGCCCTGTCCGCGATCCCAAATTTCCAGAGCCAGTTCGCGACCTTTCAATTCTAAACGAATCAGCACCGGCAAATAAGGTTGGTCCTTATGAGCGTGACGCACTACGTTAGAATAAGCTTCGACCAAAGCTAGCCGCAACCGATTTGATTGTTTTGGCCAATCAACAGATCCTTTGAGTTGGACTTCTAAGCATCCCAATAACCAATTTTCTACGATGCTTAAAAACTTTAAGTCACTTGGTACATTGAGCTCGCTTTTCATTACTTATAAAACCTCTAGTGAGAGTATGGTTTGGTCATCTTCTTGAACGTGGCTATCAGCTTGGATGCGGGCTAGTAAATGGTTGAGACAAAGTGGTCTTCCTTGCTGTTGCAAAAGTTGCCAAAGTCCGTCTAGATTCAACGCAGAACGTTGCTCTGACTGGATGCTGTTATTTGCTTGTTCTGAGGAATTAGTTTTTTTCACTACCATTGCTTCAGTAATACCATCACTAGCTAGTAATAAAATTTCTTCAGAAGTGAGAAACAATTGACCAAAGCCTGCCTGCCACTTAGGTAAAATTCCTAAGGGAACACCACGTATTTTGAGATAGTGAGGGTTTTCCTTTGAGGCCTTGCCAGAAGACCACAGCAGGGGATAAATGTGACCAGCATTCGCATACACTAATTCCCTTGTGGAAGGGGTATATCGGGCTAAGACGAGAGTAATAAAGCAATTGTTGCTAATAAGGTCCTCAGCAAGGGCATTATTAAGATTTTCTATCACCGCATTTGGCATTGCGGGTGTTTCTTGAGACAATTCCCGCCGCAATACGGAAATAACGCTAGCCATAAACAAAGCAGCTGGAACTCCTTTACCGGAAACATCACCCACTGCTATCCACAAATCTCCTTTAGGATGGATAAATACTTCAAAGAAATCTCCTCCAACTTCCCGTGCTGGACAACAACAAGCTTGTACTTTGGCATTGTGAATTTCTGGCCAGCTTTGGCGCAGCAGGTTGTTTTGAATTTGGCGAGCAACTTCTAGTTCTGCTTTGATCTGCTGTTGCTTTTCCTGAAGGCTTTGATAAAGTTTTGCTTGGGATAAGGCTAGTGCTGCTTGTTCCGCAACGCTTGTTAGAAGTTGGATGTCTTCATCTTGCCAGCAAGGACTTGTGCGTTCCCACTGAAAAAGAGCGATCGCAGCTAGCAAATGTTGCTGGTAAGCAAGTGGTACAACTAACTGCTGGTACCATCTACCTTCGTGGAAATAGGAAACTTGCTGAAACTGCTGAGTTTCTACAACTTTGACGAATAAAGTGTAGGAATCGAACCAAGAGCTATCAAACGCTGTTGTGGAATTGAGATAGGAAAACTCCTCTGCTGCCAGGCTATTATTTTCTACTGGTTTGAGCAAACAATAATTAGCTTCAAAATTCTGGCCGATAATAGCTACAAGCTTTTGCAGCATGGTAGAGTAGTCCTGAGAGTTGCGAATTGCTGTGGTCACGACATTAAACAAAGATTCTCGTCGCAAAGCGCGAGTTAACTCTCGCGTACGTTTTTTCACCAGGCGGTAAGCGTCCGCAGCTTGCTCGACCACAATTTTGAGTCGGTCGGGTTTCCAAGGTTTGGTGATGTATTTGAAAACTTGCCCGGAGTTAATTGCATCTACTAAATCTTCAACGTCAGTAAAACCTGTTAGCAAAATGCGAATCGTATCGGGAAAGCGCTCTACTGTTCGACTGAGAAATTCAGTACCGTTCATCTGTGGCATTCTCTGGTCAGAGATAATTATTGCCATCTCTCCTTCTTTATCTAGAATGGCAAAAGCACTCGCGGCATTAGTTGCTTGGTATACTTGAAAATCTCGCCGAAAAGTTCGGTAGAGCAATTCTAAGTTATCTGGTTCATCATCTACCACCATCAGTTTTAATTTTTCTATATCCGTCTGGGTCATCTTTGACTTTGCTTTCCAGATACTTAGCTAGAGAGATTGTGTTTTGGAGGTTACACAAGCTCCGAACTTTGCTGTTTTTATGGAATCATTTGTAACACATTTTAGAAAATGAGTTGTAAATTTACTGATATTCTCCTCGAGAGCAACCACACCAAAAACAATCTAAGCCGAGTTGATTGCACTTTCGACAGCGTGCGGGTTCAACGCACGACTTGTTGAAAATACTACGCTCCAGGCTTGGGAAAAATTTCTGTTTATCCTACTAATCCAGAACGCAGGGCCCGGACTGCAGCTTGAGTGCGATCGTCAGCGCATAGCTTGTTCAAAATATTACGAACATGAGTTTTGACAGTTCCAACTGTGATGTAAAGCCTTTCGGCAATAACAGCGTTGCTACAACCTTCAACGATTAACTGCAATACCTCTAGTTCCCTTTCTGTGAGTATATAGGGATCGATCGCTTCTTCATTAGTTTGTGAAGTTTGTGCACTCTGAAAATTGGTTTTCGAATCTGCTAGTACTTCTGATTTTTGTTGATTTTGTCGAGCTTGTTGCAGCACGATGCGGGCGATCGCCGGGTCTATCCAAGCATTGCCGTTGTAAGTGACGCGCACTGCTTCTAGTAAATTATCAAATTTAATATCCTTCATGCAGTAGGAGTCTGCTCCCGCCGCAAAAGCTGCAAGTACTGCTTCTTTGTTATCCCGCAGTGTTAAAATCAACACTTTAATTGGCGATTCTTCCTCTACTGTAGCAGATTTGATCTCGCGCGTTAATTCGATACCGTCCTTGTCTGGTAATCCAATATCTACGATCGCAATATCTGGTTTTAGCATTTTTAATAATTTCATTCCCTCAGCAGCATTACCAGCTTCTCCTACAACATCAATTTCTTCATTTTGCTGTAGTGCTGTTCTGATACCTACACGGGTTAAATCGTGGTCTTCAACAAGTGCTACACGAATTTTACTCATGGTCCTATTTCTGCCTGCGATACTCTTTATGTAAAATTGAGTTTACTAAAAACTCCTAGAAGATGCAGTTGTGAGTATTGGCTCCTCGGGACATTTAAAAATATGGAGGTGTGAAGTTAAGCTCATAGCTGCAGTTTTTGTCTGCAATGCAGTTATTCATTCACTCCCGATAGAAATAAAATTCGTTCCCCAGTTGCAAATCTTTCAATTTACAAATCCTACGTTTTCTGACACTAGTAAACCCACAATGCAAGATAACACAAGCTCGATCAAAATATATTACCGGCTGGGGATAGTGCGTGAATACTGTTTGGATATGCTTTCAGATTTTATGCCCCCTACCTCTTCCCGAAATAAATCCTGCTATCTTCATTTGCCAATTTATCAGTCTAAAATTTAACAATAAAAGCCATTCCTAACTCCAGTATACTGAATTGATTGTTCCGTTAGAAACCAATCAGATAAAGAATTTATCTTCCGTTGCTTGTTATCTTGTAGAGTGTTTTTTAATGCTGCTAAAATGAAAGTACATTTCAATAAATTCTCATTTGAAAAATTTGTTAAACTATCGTTGAATAAATTCACGGTGTGAGGCTACTCAAGAACAAGCTATGTCTGAACTGCCTAAAGTATTTTCGGTACTGGGGCTGCCAGTCCATGTCATGACAGATTATTCAGGCTGGTTGCTGGAACGCCTGCAAAACGGTGTGGGAACCCATGTAGTCACCCTCAATGCAGAAATGACCATGCAGGCAGAGCAAAATAAATCCCTAGCTCAAGTGATTAAAAGTGCTGAACTGGTGGTTCCGGACGGAGCAGGAGTAGTCCTCTTTTTACAATGGCTGCGATGGCAAAAAGTGCAACGAGTTCCAGGAATTGAACTAGCAGAAACACTGTTGCGAGAATTAGGACAAAAGCAAACCGGCGCCAGCGTGTTTTTCTACGGCGGAGCACCCGGAGTTGCTGACAAAGCAGCAGAGTTTTGGCTTTCTCAAGTTCCGGGTTTACGTGTAGCGGGTACTCATTCTGGTTTTCACTCGCAAGCAGAAGAAGAACAATTGCGACGAACTCTTGCCCAACTGCAACCGCAGGTAATTTTTGTAGGTTTAGGGGTACCGCGTCAAGAGTTATGGATTGCTCAAAACCGCAAGTTGTGTCCTCAGGCGATTTGGATTGGAGTTGGCGGTAGTTTCGATATTTGGTCTGGTACAAAGGATCGCGCTCCGGCATGGTTGGCCAACAATCATTTAGAATGGCTGTATCGTTTGTACAAAGAACCTTGGCGCTGGCGACGAATGTTAGCTTTGCCTAAGTTTGCAGTCAAGTCCTTGGTTTATGGTTTGACCGCTAAGGGAGCGATTTCGTAGCTAGTTGCTAGTAACAGTAAATACTATTGCTAATTATTTTCAACTTCGTTTCAGTAAAGCTATGAGAATGGAGATTCCCGGTATTGAGCTGGGAATCCTTATTTTGTAAAGAATTTAATTACAAGGTGTGAGGAATTATCACAAATGGCAGTAGTATCAAAGGCAGCAGCGGAAAAAGACCGTGAAACTCAAAAATCCGGTGCTGACGCTACAGCAATGGTGGAATTGCGTTCTGTCAGTAAAACATACGTTCAGGGATTTAACGTTCTGTGGAATGTAAATTTGCACTTGAAAAAGGGAGATTTTCTATTTGTTACCGGAGCGAGTGGTTGTGGGAAATCAACTTTGTTGAAACTGCTATATGGGGAAGAGTTGCCAACACAGGGACAAGTAATCGTTGACGGATGCGATGTGGGAGTTTTGCGAGGCGATCGCCTGTCCTTGTTGCGACGGCGTATGGGAATTGTTTTTCAAGATTACAAGCTTATTCCCCAACGAACAGTAGCAGAAAATGTCATTATGGTTTTGCAAGCCCAAGGCTACACGCGCAAGGAAATTCAAAGACGTTTAGAACCAACCTTAAAACTGGTAGGTTTGCTCAACAAAGCTGACTGCTTTCCCCATCAACTTTCTGGAGGAGAACAGCAACGGGTAAGCATAGCAAGAGCGATCGTCGGAACACCACCGCTGCTGTTGGCCGACGAACCAACAGGGAACCTAGATCCTGATAACTCTTGGCAAGTGATGCAAATTTTTCAAAAGTTAAATTCCTTTGGAGCAACGGTAATTATTACAACTCACGATGAACAATTAGTGCGACGGTGCAATCATCGCGTTATTCAAATTCGCAACGGTCAACTACATCATCAGGTATAGTTGTACTAATTCCTTTTGGTGCTTGAGAAGACCCGCGATCGCCCGTAGCAAAAAAACTCTAGAGCGTTATTGAAGTTCTTTATTTGGGCAATAATCTGTGTGGAATCTATCTGTCGAGATAGGTGGGAAAATACCGGGAGTGGGAAAGTGGAAGCAAGCACTATAACACAATGATTAACTCTTAATTTTTAGCTACTTAAGTATCAATCAAAGTCGAAACGGATCTTATGTTGCAACCACCGGGATTTGAACAACGCTCTGTTATTACTTCTTTGGGTAGAATTGTCTACTATACTGCCGCTAGTTCGCCTTGGCAGGATGAAACAACCACAACTCAACAACGAGAAACTTTAGTATTCCTGCACGGATTTGGTGGAGGTTCTTCTGCGTACGAATGGTCGAAGGTGTATCCGGCTTTTGCTGCTGAGTATCGCATTTTAGCACCGGATTTACTTGGTTGGGGATTGTCTTCCCATCCAGCGCGAGATTATAGGATAGAAGATTATCTGACCACAATTCGAGAGTTTTTGCAACAGACTTGCGATGGTGCAGTCACAGTCATTGCTTCTTCCTTGACAGCAGCGTTTACGATTCGATTGGCGATCGCCCACCCAGCATTATTCAAGTCTTTGATTCTCGTTGCACCTGCAGGACTGGCTGATTTTGGTCAAGATTACTCCCGGAGTTTATTTGCTCAATTGGTTGCCATCCCCATCGTCAATCGCTTAGTTTACACTACTGCAATTGCAACCGAAATAGGTATTCGCACTTTTCTTGAGCAACGACAATTTGCCGAGCCAAATCGGGTTTACGAGGAAATTGTCCAGGCTTACCTTAAATCTGCTCAGCAACCAAATGCGGAATATGCAGCACTATCTTTTGTACGCGGCGACTTGAGCTTTGACTTGTCACTTTACATTCAGCAGCTAAAAACTCCCACGGCAATTATTTGGGGACAAAGATCGCAATTTACTGGCTTAGAAATTGGTCGTCGCCTTGCACAGATGAATCCGCAAGCAATAAAGTTCTTTCAAGAACTCGAAGATGTAGGATTAACACCCCAGCTGGAATTGCCAGCAGTTACCATTGGTTTAATAAGAAAATACCTACCCTTGCTCGACGGTTCATCAAAAACAGTAACTGATTGAATTGACGTCTTGCCTTTGCCAAAGCATAGTTACTTTCGAGCGAGTTAGCAAAGACGTTAGATTTTTGTGTGCGGTTCGACAACGAATTATCCAATCGAGATTGTTTCACTCTTGGGAGGTTTGGGCGGCTATAAGTTCCACGCCAGAATTTTCCCTGACAGCGCGGGATACACGGACAAAGAGCGCTTTTTGAGTGTGGCTCGATGCCACCAAAACTTCCCTTACCTATTAACAATACTGACAATACTCTATAAAATGACCCTTAGTAGCCAGTAACTCTGGCGAAGGAAAACAGTGCCGGTCAGTGATAAGTGGGGGGGACCTCACAAGTACGCACTGCTTCCCGGCAAGTAATTATTTGAGGGGGTCTACAACCTAGATAAGTGGCGCTGGAAGCACCCACATCCTTATCCTTGATTTGGTGTGGGAGAATGCCACGTAACCACTGCTGGGTTTGTAAAGAGTTGCATAGTTGCCAAACCCGGCTTTTCACCATGTTAAAATCGAACTATTATTATAATTCCGACCGGATTACCGGTAATAGTTGAGCTGAGAATGTGGCTATAAATCCGCATTTCGGCAGTGATGAATGCCTTTTTGAGAATACTAGAAACTGCAATGGTCAAATCTGCTCCTCCACCGATCGCCAGCCGCAAGCCTTCCAAAGTAGAAGGAATAAAGGAACGCAGTAATTTTCTGCGCGAGCCTGTTGCTACGGAAATACTTCAGGATACAACGCATTTTAGTGAAGATGCAGTGCAAATCCTCAAGTTCCATGGCTCCTACCAACAGGATAACCGGGATAATCGGGTCAAAGGACAGGAGAAAGATTACCAATTCATGGTAAGGACGAAAAGTCCCGGAGGTTACATACCGCCACAGCTGTACCTAACTTTGGATCGGTTGGCTGATGAATACGGGAATCAAACAATACGAGCAACTACTCGTCAAGGTTTTCAATTACACGGAATTTTAAAGAAAAACCTGAAAACAACTATTGCCACAATTGTTAAAAATTTAGGTTCCACCTTGGGAGCTTGCGGTGACTTGAATCGCAACGTGATGGCTCCTCCAGCACCTTTTAAAAACAAGCCAGAATACGAGTATGCTTGGAAATACGCCAATGACATTGCGCAATTGCTAACGCCGCAAACAGGTGCTTATTACGAGATCTGGCTTGATGGAGAAAAGATAATTAGCGCCGAAGAAAACCCCCAAGTTAAAGCTGCCAGACAGCGCAATGGCAACGGGACTATATTTCACGACTCGGAAGAACCAATTTACGGTACTTACTACATGCCGCGCAAGTTTAAAGCTTGCGTTACAGTTCCGGGTGATAATTCTGTAGATTTGTATACCCAAGATCTTGCATTGGTAGTAATTACCAACGAGCAAGGAGAATTAGAAGGATTTGATGTTTTTGCTGGTGGGGGATTGGGACGCACCCACAACAAAGAAGAAACCTTTGCCAGAATAGCAGATCCGATTTGCTACGTAGCGAAAGAAGACGTTTATGACCTTGTCAAAGCTATAGTAGCAACGCAAAGAGATTACGGCGATCGCACAGACCGCCGTCACGCCAGACTCAAATATCTCATCCACGATTGGGGCGTTGATAAGTTCCGCTTAGTAGTCGAAGAATATTTCGGCAAAGCAGTAGAACCGTTTAAACCGTTACCTGAATGGAAATACCACGATTTTCTGGGTTGGAACGAACAAGGTGATGGCAAACTGTTTTTAGGAATTTCTATTAAAAGCGGTCGCATCAAAGATGAGGGAAATTTCCAACTAAAAACTGCTTTGCGAGAAATTGTCCAGCAGTACAATTTGCCTATCCGCCTCACACCCAGCCAGGATGTTATCCTTTTTGATATCCAGCCCGAACACAAACAAGCGATTGAAGATATTTTTAACCGTCACGGCGTTGTTACCAATCCCGATCGCATCGAGCAACTAGCACGCTATTCAATGGCTTGTCCTGCTCTACCCACTTGTGGCTTGGCTATTACTGAATCGGAACGGGTAATGCCAGGAATTTTGGAACGCATCCGCAGTTTGTTAAACAAGGTTGGTCTGAAAAACGAACATTTTGTCATCAGGATGACCGGATGTCCAAACGGTTGTGCTCGTCCGTACATGGCGGAGTTGGGTTTTGTCGGTAGCGGTCCGGAAACTTACCAAGTGTGGCTGGGTGGTTCGCCCAATCAAACCAGGCTAGCACAAGCTTACGTCGACAAGCTGCATTTTAATGACTTAGAAACCTGCCTAGAGCCGATTTTTGTTTTCTTTAAAAAGTCACGCCGCAAGGGTGAAAGCTTTGGGGACTTTTGCACGCGCGTTGGTCTGGAGGCAATTCGAAACTTTGCGAATTCCTACCAACCTGGAACTACAAACAAAGCAGTGAAAGCACGTCACCGGATTACAGTTCGGGATGAAGTTTATGAGGTACTCAAGGAAGTTGCTGCTCGCCAAGGCCAGTCTATGACAGATGTGGTAGATAGCGCGCTCAAACTGTACTTGAAAAACTTTAGCGCTTCTAAATAGGTGCTCGTCATCAAAGCATGGTTAGCTGCATCAATAAAATACGGTGCAGCTTTTGATTTGATATCCAGCGAAAAATCACCCTGCACCTTTAAGTACAGGGCGGTTACGACGATTTCAAATTCTGAAATTAAAATTTACTTACCATTAGCGTTACTGCCACCACTATTGCTGTGAGCTAGAATGCGTTCGGCAAGTTTTTCTGGTACTTCTTGCAGATGGTCAAATTCCCAGTGGAAAGAACCGACGCCAAGAGTTTGCGATCGCAGCTCCACTATAAAGTTTTGCATCTCTGCTTGCGGCAAGTAACCTGTAACGCTATCCCAACCTTGCCAATCATGAATCGCTTCGTAGCCCAAAATTTGTCCCCGCCGACCGGTTAAAAGTTGCATTACTTTGGAGGTAAATTCACTCGGCGTCGATATTTGCACTCGAACAATTGGCTCCAGAAGAGTAGGTTCGCACTGAGGAATTCCAGCTTGCATCGCCAGGCGAGCAGCTTGCTTGAATGCTTGTTCGGAGCTATCAACGCTGTGGTAGGAACCGTTGGTGAGGGTGACTGCCACATCTACTACAGGAAAGCCCAAAGGTCCGTGGGCTAAAAACTCCCGCACGCCCATTTCTACACCGGGGATGTACTGTTTGGGAACGACACCGCCAACAATGGTTTCGCTGAAACTAAAACCTTCACCGCGTCGCAAGGGTTTAATATCTAGATAAACGTCGCCAAATTGACCGTGACCTCCGCTTTGGTGTTTATAACGTCCGTGAACTGATGAAATGGCTTTGCGAATAGTTTCTTTGTAAGGTACTTGTGGAAGGTGAGTTGTCATCGGCAAATTATATTTGCGACGCAACCGCTCAAGGGCCACTTGCAAGTGAATTTCACCTTGACCCCAGAGGATAACTTCGTGAGTGTCACCGTGTTGTTCCCAAGCTAGAGATGGATCTTCTTCCAATAGCTTGCTAATGGCTCCGCTGAGCTTAACTTCGTCATTGCGTTTTTCCGGAGTAATGGCAAGGGCGTAAACTGGTTCTAGCCGCTCAACTTTGGGTAATTGAACTGTTTGCGAACTTGTCGAAAGCGTATCTCCTGTCTTGATACCTTCCATGCGACTGAGGGCAACAATTTCTCCAGCACCAGCTTGATTGATTTGTTGTGACTGTTGTCCCATCAGGCGGTAAATGCCACCAGCGCGAACTCCATTGAGAATGATTCCATCAGTTAATTTACCCTGCCAAACGCGCACTAAAGACAGTTTTCCACCTTGAGGAGTGTAGTAAGTTTTTAGCACTTGGGCTATGGTGCCGTTGTCTTTGACTTTACTCAAACGACGTTCTGCCGTAATTTCTGGTTCGGGAGCTTCCTTCAGTAGCGCTTCCAGTAGGGGTCTGACGCCGTAATCTTGTTCGGCAGCACCAAAAAATACTGGCACTACCAAATCCGCCCCTAATTCCATTTTTAAGTCTTTGAAGATTTCCTCTTGGGGTGGTTCGATGTCTTCTAAAAGTTCTTCTAATAAGTGGTCGTCAAAGTTTGCTAAGGCTTCCAACATTTCTGCCCTAGCGGCGTGTTCTTCTTCTTTAAGTTCTTCCGGAAACGGTACGGGATCGGCAGGCCCCCCTGGATGATAATGATATGCTTGTTCGGTAACTAAATCGATAAACCCAATGAGTTGTTCCCCTGCCATAATTGGGTATTGGTGTGCTACCAGGGGACGACTGGAAACTGCTTTGAGTGCATGCAGTGTTTTCAGGACGTGGATGTTCGCCCGATCCATTTTGTTGACAAAGACAAGGTGGGGAATTTCCCAGTCGTCAAGGAATTTAAACAAAGGAGCAAGGGTAAGGACGCGATCGCTGATGGGTTCGCAAACAACAATTGCCGCATCGACTCCTATAAGCGCGTTGTAAGTTTCTTGAGCAAATTCCACACTTCCAGGACAGTCTATAAAGGTGAAGCGAGTGCCGCTATACTCTGTGCTAGCAGCGCTAACTTCCACACTCATCTGGCGAGCGCGTGCTTCTGGAGCGCTATCTCCTACAGTGTTAGCATCCTTGACACTGCCTTTACGAGAAATCGCTCCCGTGACGTATAACAAACTTTCTAGTAAAGTTGTTTTTCCACTCAAATATGGTCCGACAATTGCAACATTTCGCGAACCCGAATTCACTTTTTCGTTCATAAAACCTTCCTTGCGGTTAGCCGCATCTAGCCGCATTCTCCTTAAATACTGTGCAGGAATCGAAACGGTTATTTAACGAATTATCCCGTCTTTAATTTGACATTAACTCGCCTTTAACCGGGCTGCAAAAAATCGTATTCTCTTGTAAGATTTCACTCGATATGAATGAATTTTTTTTAATTTTTATAGATATTTTTTAATTCTTATCAATTTATTTTTATGCCAACTAATAGTTGTTGGTGCTCTGCAAAAAATATTCTTTTCCCAAGGTCATCAAAGTGATATATATCCAAAGCTTTGTTGTGGTAAATTGATAAATCCAAGATCGTGCCCCTTTGGACTGTATCATACTAGCGCAGCATATTTGCTCAACTTTAGTTGTATTCGTGCATACGCTTTTGGACAGATGAACGCCTGTTTTTAGGCAGGTAGAAGGGAAATAGAAATCTGATAGGAGGGTAGATTTCATGACTCAAACTGCTGACAAACAGGCTCAAAATCCGATCAGCAATTTAGAATACGACTTTGTCACCGTATTGCACAACAAAGCCCAAGCAATTAAAGCCTACGAACAATACATCCAAGACGCCCAACAAGCTGGTTCTCAGCCTTGTGTGGAGTTATTCCAAAAATTACGCCAATCTGACATAGAGCAGGTACAGGAAATTCGCCACCATCTTCAAGAAGTAATGCAGAAGGGTAAGATGTAACTTTGACAATTGCAGATTCAGTATAAGCTTGGGAGTTCAATCCCAGGCTTATTTCTTGAGAAAATTTCAGAAATGGTTAACACCAGGGTAACTGTAATACACAGCTTGCAGTTTTTAAAGGCAAATCATGCTGTTGAGAAAACAAAACCAGACTTGGACTGCAATGATTGTTAAAATTTTTTAACCAAAATAATAAAATTTGCTAATTTTATTTGCTTTCCAGTTGGAAATCATTAAAGATTGAAATACTAGTTAGCTTTCTTTTTAATTTTTCTTCCCTGCCTGTCACAGGACATCAGACAAGTTGCAACTGTCTTAAGTTTTGCTTGTTTCGGAATTATCAAATATTACTCAAACATCGCACGCTTATGGAAGCCTTCTTTTGTTTGTCACCACGCTATCGCCTTGATGATGAACTGTCCTGGTTAGAAGGAATCGATCCTAGCCGTCATTACTGGATAAGGGTAAATGGAGACAAAAATCTAACAGTAGCGCTTCCCGGATTATTGGTTTCCTCAAAGAACGAGCTCAAGCCAATTATGGAGCGATTTCGCTCGCTACAGCCGCAAGAGCAAATGAAGGTGAATAGAATCGCCGACTTTTGCACTATTTACTGCATCAGTCCCAATTGCTATGCTGTAGAAGCAAAAATCAATGACGCTCCAGTATGGCATTTATTCGATCGCGAAACTTTGGACAGTTTGTTGATGACAGCTCACCCCGATTGGCAATGCGCTCCCAAAGATATTGATTTAGGAAGAAGATTATTGCTGCGTTCTCTAGAGAAAGTAGCAGCCAACAAAAATTAAAAAAACAAAAATTAAAAAAATTAAAATGGAATCTTAAAGTTAAGGCGATGTCCCCGCCGGTGACAAAAAGCGGGGATTTTGATATTTTCTGCAAAACTCACTTCCCGCTTTCTCTGGAGACTTCAACATCACCTTCCAGGGTTGGTCTAGTGCGATCGCCCTTTTCGCCAAAATCTAAAGAAAATATTAATTATTACAATTTTTTACAAAAGTGTCTGAAAATCTAAATAGAAGTTGAAATTTCTTTAACAAACGGGGTCGGCAATCGTGGAGACCCTGGTTTTGGAAATAAACTAAATAGATTTAGCGCTGCTTTGACTCATCGATGAGTTTGGCGCTAATTCCAAAAAATATAGCAGCTATGACTAAACTACTAACACCTCCAAGGTCTACTGATGTCAGTCAAATTTTTTGTCACTTTACGAATCGCACCAGTCACATTCAAATTGTTCGCATCTCTAACATACCAGGTTGGTTTTTTGAGCGTGTAGTTTTTCCAGGAGAACATTTGATATTCCAAGCTCCAGCAAATGCGTATTTGGAGGTCTACGCAGCAGATACGGTAAGTTCTCTACTGTGCGATCGCATCGATTGCAAGCGACTGTTATGTGAAAAAGTAAATTAACTCCTGGGAGGTTTAGGGGACTATAAGTCCCACGCCACAATCTCTCCCAACGGGGTTGGGATACACGGACACCCCAAGACGGAAAGTACACCAGTAGTGATAAGTGGGGAGCACCCCACGAATGTGCTCTTCTGGAAGGGGTCTATGACCTATATGTAATGCAGGAACTAGGAAAGAAAACACAAAGTCACAAAAATCCAAATTTCATCTACCTAGTTCCCAGCAGTTTCTTCGGCTTTTATTATTGGTTTGAGCGAAGCAGAGTACATTCTTCAACTCTAAACCATCGTTTCTTTCCACGCCGCATCTTTACCAAAACCCGACCGGGTTTCCACCAGGACGAAGGAATGACAACACCGTTACTTCCGTTAGGCAGTTGAACGGGTGTACCTGGAATAATAGTCATAGAAACTTCCCCAGAATTAGGTTTATGTTAATTTCTTTTCCAAGTCAGGGAAATACTGGGGGTACGATACCCGCAGTTGCGCTTGGTCAGAAAGGCTAACAAGCAATTATTAAGAGAATCTAAATATTTCTTTCAGTTTAACTAATATCTAATGTCTTTTTTAAGGATCTAAATATTTATTTACGCAGCTACCGTCAGGCACTTGCTTTCTTTAACATTTTCTTAATACTAGGAATTAGTCTTTAATTGTAGCTTTGGAGTTCGGGATCTTACAATTTGATGACAAGGGGCGCTTGGGTAAACTGACTGTTACCTTCGTTCCGTGGTGAAGTTGACTTTCTAGCGTTACTTTTCCGCCGTGCAACTCGACACAAGTTTTGACAATGGCTAATCCCAAACCTGTTCCTGGGATTGTACCAACGTTACTGCCGCGAGCGAACAATGTAAATAATTTTTCCTGCTCTTGTTCTGGTATACCAATTCCCCGGTCTTGGACGTCGAAGATAATTTCCGAATCCTTTCCGAGAAGTCTAACTTCAATATTGCCTCCATCTGGAGAATATTTAATTGCATTTGACAATAGATTGACCAAAATTAGCCTTAACAATTTTTGATCGCCCCAAAAACCCCTGGTGTTACCGGCGATTTGGAACGTTATTTGGTGGCGATCGCTTAGTTGAGCTCGCTGTTCTTCAATAACGTCGTTAAAAAATTGCAGCAGTTCAAACGGTAGCGGTGTCAAAGTGAGTTTCCCAAATTCAAATTTCTCAATCACTAGCAGCTGATCTACCAGTTGGACCATTTGTCTGGCTTTATCAGCAATCAACTGCAAAAATTGCTGATGTTTGACTGGATCCAACTTGTTACTGTGTTGTAGCAAGGTTGACACAGCTGCCAAAATAGATGCTAAAAAAGTCCGATATTCATAAGAAACAGTGGCAACAAATTCAGATTTAAACGCACTGAGTTGCTTTTCATTTTCTGAAGTTGCAAGAGCTTGGTTGAGTCTTTCCGTGCGATCGATAGTGCTTGCTAAATGCTCGATTAATTGATTGAGGATGTCTACTTCCTCTGATTGCCATTGTCGTTGATTTGAATTTTGAGACGCAACTAGCAAACCCCAAAGTCTGGCAAAGGAATCTCCTGATTCATTGAGCAAAATAGGAGCCAGGATGTACGTTTGCGGGACTTTTTGTCGGTTTTGGGGAGTAAAAATCGATGCTTGGCTTTTGTTTTTGGTTATGAGTTTAAACTCTTGCAGGCAAGGCTGGTAATTTTCCGCCACAAAGGTTATGAATTCCGTGATGGGGTGACGAAAGTTACCGGCGCCAGCTTCGCAAAGCTTGTTTAATTGCAGTTTGGCAAATTCGTCTTCTGTAAAGTTGCGATCTGAATTTGGGACGACCTGGTATATGGTAACGCGATCGCACTCTAGCAGTTGTTGTACTTCTTGTACAGCAGTTTGCAAGATTTGCTCTAAGTGAGATGATTGACAGATGCGCAGAGCACTTATTGCAGCTAATTGCTGTCGTTTTTGTTGTTTGCTGAACTGGTTTTGCAGACGTGATTTTTGAATGGCATTGCGGACCGTTAGTTGTAAGACATCCGGTTGTAAATGTTGTTTGACCAGGTAATCTAAAGCACCCCGTTTCATTGCTTGTACGGCAATTCTTTCATCTCCTTGTCCCGTTAGCATAATTACGGGGAGCACGGCCTCTAATTGTCTTTGTCTGAGCTCGTCAAGAAATTCAAGCCCGCTCATATCCGGCAGGCAAAAGTCTAGCAAAATAGCATCGCAGTGTTTTTTTTGGCAAAGCTCAAGTCCTACTTCTGCCGAGGCGGCTTCTAGAATTTGATAGGATTGGTGAGGATCGCTTAAAAGGTATTCTCGATAAATTTCCCGATCCTCTGCACAATCGTCGGCGATCAGGAGTGTCCAGGTGTTTGACATGAAAACAAAACAGAGGAATCTCCCAATATCTTAAAAAATCACAAATTGGCAATTTTAAAAAATATTTCCAAAAGTTTTTGATACTCTTTCATGATATCAAATTCTTTTTCATCGGAAACGGGATATTTCCTTTGCTTGCAGGGTTTGAGGCTGCAAGACTATAGAAACTAAAAAAGGAATATGCTTCACCAAACCGAGGAAAAATTATTTTCGTTTTTGGGGTAGTGGGAGTTTCCACCCCCTTATGCTAGGGCGCTTTTTGGCTAGCGCAGTTGTTCATCTATATATGCCTTTTAGTTAGTTAAGTTTGCGCTTGGGGTGACGTTGGCTTCTAGCCAGTACTCTACAAATGCTTGCACTGTTTTTTCCAGTTCGCTGGAGTCTACTGGCTTGATTAAATAACCATTAGCACCTTTTTGATAACAGAATTCCACATCTTTGGGATTTGAGGAAGTTGTGAAGACGACAATAGGAATTTCTTTCAACTCCTGGTCTTGTTTGAGTTGCTCGAGTACATCACGACCGTCGGTACCTGGTAAGTTCAAATCGAGCAAGATGACGCAAGGACGCGGTGCAGTGGTTGAGTTTTCGTAGTCTCCTTTTTTATAAAGGAAATCTAAAACCTTATCCCCGTTCGTACAGCGATAAATAGGATTGCGAACATCCATTTGCTGCATCAACAGTTGCAGCACCTCAAAATCTTCATCACTATCTTCGGCGACTAGCAGAGGACTATTATGCTTTGTCTTCATTCCGCAAACAAACAAAATTAATATTGTTTAACATTATTTTATATTTATTAATATAACTTAAGTTGATAAGGTAAAGTAAAACGTCGAGCCCACACCGGGAGTGGATTCCACCCAAATTCGCCCGCCGTGGCGTTCGATAATCTTTTTAGTGATTGTTAGTCCTGCTCCTGTACCACCGCCATAAAGGTGTTGCTCGTGCAAGCGCTTAAACAGTCGGAAGATAATTTCCAGATGTCGCTTTTGAATTCCGATACCGTTATCTCGGACGTAGAAGACAACAGGAGCAGAAGATTGATGGCTTTCAGTTTCCTGGGCGTCCAGGTAGCCAATTTCAATCCATTGCTCGGCTTTGTCGTTATATTTGAGGGCGTTGCTGAGCAAGTTTGTAAATACTTCGGTAACGAGCACAGCATCGCAGTTGACCGTCGGGAGCGATCGCGGAATGCGAATTATTGGTTCCACCTCTTGTTGGCGGCTAGCACGTAAATCCTCAATTACTCTACTTACTAACTGATTGAAATCGGTGGGTACAAGATGTAGCTGTGTTTGTCCCAGTCGCGAGAACTTAAGTAAAACATCGATTAGGGACTCCATGCGACGGGTAAGACGAATTAAAGTGTGCAGGCGAGATTTACCCGTATCATCCAATACCGATTCATAACTCTTTAACAACAAGGTTGAGTAATTGTGAATTCCTCGCAAGGGTTCTTTCAAATCGTGGGAAGCAGCGTAAGCAAAAGAATCTAATTCTTGGTTGCTGCGTTCTAATTCTCGGTTGATGCGAGCCAATTCATCTGCTTTGTGAATAACGATACCAACGATGGCGCTTTTGAGATTGAGAGCTTGATCTAGCTCGCACCCTTTCCAGGGTAAGGAGGTGAATCGAACTGTTTCTTGCCATTTTTCAAAGGATTTGCGAGGAGATAAACTAAGGCTACCATCGTCAGCAACGGTGACACAGGCGTTAGGGTCGCCTGCCCAATTTATTGTTTGCAATACTTCCGGGCGAAACCAGAGAATATAATACCGCCGCACTTTGGAAATTTGCAGCAACAACAGGCCACTGGCAACATTTTTAAACGCCAGCGCTTCTGGATAGAGTTTGGGTAGAGAATCGGTGTAAAAAAGAGAATTGCTCAGCTGAGTGTCAACCCAGTTAATCAAGTTGCGAACCTGCTCGGGTGTTGGCGTTGCACCAACCAGAGTAATTTCATCCTCTAAACAGACAGCAGCTCCTTGAGCACTTACCAAATCAAGCAGGCGGGGTGCGGGATTCACTAAAGCAGATTTGAGATCTTCAGCTTGGGAAATCGATTGTAAAAATTCTGACTGCAAAGATCGCAATTTAGCAATATAATTTTGTTCTTCGCGATCGACTTTATTAGCTAATTCTGACATCACAAACTGTCCCAACAGTTCGCAAGCTTCCCGAATTTCGTAGGAAACGAATTTTGGTGTTTGATGGTGACAGGCTATTAATCCCCACAAAGTTTGATCTTTGACAAGGGAAATGACCATAATTGCTGCTACACCCATGTTTTGATGGTATTCGACACAACAAGGGTCAACGCTGCGCAGCATTGCCAAACTAAGATCCAGGGGTTGCTCGGTTACTGGGTTGATTTCTGGAAGCAAATTAACTGCTGCTGCCTTCAAATTAGGAATAAATCGCAATATACCGCGTTGGTGCAGCTGTCTGACTGGTTCGGGAATATCACTAGCTGGATAGTGCAGTCCCAAATAGGACGGTAAATCTTCTCGTTTTGCTTCTGCTATTACTTCCCCTGCTTTTTGAGTATCGAATTGATAAACTACTACTCGGTCAAATTCTGTCAGGTTGCGAATCTCCTCAGCGACAGATTGGAGAAATTCCCTGTAGGTGGATACTTGTTGCCATCGAGCGATCGCCTGTTTGACCCTAGCAGTGACGCTGAACAAACTTTCTTGATGTTGCAAACACAACGGTTCCAGCTCCAGGACGACGACACCGGGTAGGCGATAAAGCAGAGCGTTAAAGGGGCGATCGCCTGTAGGAGTGCGAATCGATAGTTTCAGAGAATTGACACCTGAAAAATCTTTGCTCAAGCAGCTGCGGATAGCTTTTAGCTGCTGTGCTTCTAATAAGGTCTCAATTTGTTGACCGAGCAGGTTTTGATGGGGAATTTCTAAATAAGCTTCTGTATTGACGCTTGCTTGCACGATCGCTAGCTTGGATTCCTCCAGCGCCAAGAGAATGCCGTAAGGCTGAATCGAACCAGGAAAATAAATCGATTGGCGATCGTGATTATCAAACTTGGACATTGCTTCTGCTTTACATATCGAAACATTTTTAAAAAGGTAAAAGCTCCTGAAAGCCTTATCTATGGCTGTTTCTGGAGTCATTACCTAACAATTTAGAACTTAATCGTCGCAAATCAACTGCTCTCATTATTACTTCGATTAGTTACAATTAGCGCCAAAATCTAAAGAAAATATTAAATTATTCTCCAGAGAGATTGTCATGGGAGGACGTTGATGGCGAAAATCTAAAGAAAATATTAAAAGAGCTGATTTGTGTACGGGGGTAAAGGAATGTCTATTAACTCTTCAATGCTGCGTGTAACTTGGTCTGTAATAGAAGATACCCCAACAAGCGACCTGCTTACTCTTCCGGATACAGCCTTTATTAAGTTGATTCTGCAACAAATTGCCAGCAAAATTCTATTGAGTGGAGAGGAAGTGTGTGCATTGTACGGTTACATTAGCTCCAGAATACCCCTAATCCGCGATCTGGCAGAAGATCGGGTTTAAAAAAAAGCCTAGCCTTGGTCAGTAGCATTCCGGATTCCTATTAAAATAGAAAATTTTGTATCAGTTTTAACGCAAACACCTTTGTTAGAAAAAGCCACAGGTGTTATGGCTAGCTGTTTTGGAAAGATAAGGAAATAAAAAAATCAACCCTTTCAAAAATCAATACTACTGCAACAATTTCTTCCACCAGCTCAAAACGCCCATGGCGAGTATGAGCTAAGCACAAGTCAATCCTGAACTTTAGCGATAGTTCGAACTAAATTTTATGCTTCTTGCCCACCTTGATGCTGAAATTAAATCGCCGACACCGAACACCATAGATCTGCAAACTTGGCTTCCCTCTATAGTCGGCTTGTTTAAAGAACGCATTTGCAGTCAGCAACAACAGCTTTACATTCTGACGACTGCTGAACTTCCGCAATTAACAACAGATATCTGCGCTCTCGAGCAGATTTTGACAGAGTTACTAACCAATGCTTATAAATATACACCTGCAGGCAAAGCGATCGTTGTTTGTGCCTACGCCACCCAGGACGCAATCCAACTTAGCGTTAGCAACTCTGGTGTTGAAATCTCAACCGAGGAACAGACACGAATTTTCGATCCTTTTTACCGCATTCCTAACAACGATCCTTGGCAAATGGGCGGTTCCGGATTGGGATTAGCATTAGTGCAGAAATTAGCTCAGCAGTTGGGAGCGTTCATTCAGGTAGAAAGTACTGCTGGTCAAACCACGTTCACCGTAGTGTTTCCTCAAAAAGTAGTAACAAACTCTGAGCGTATTCGTTTTCTTACCTGTTGACGGGTGAAAACCAAGAACATGAAAACATGTGGTAAGCACAAAGCGTGCTTACTACTACCAGGAGAGTTTTGCAATCATCCAAGTAGGAAGCAAGAGAATTTTGTCCCCGAACATGCTATAGCTTTTGTCTGAACCTGGGATAAGTAAAGATGTATTAGTAAAACTAATACAAGAGAAAAGAAAAGTAAATAAATATTTCTTGATTTTGTAAACAAGTATTAAGTAATATTAAAAGCAAGCAAACAAAACTTGCTGTTACACCGTACATACTGTTAGTTCATCGCACTAATTCAGTCATGACCACAACCCTAGAAAGACGCACAAGCGCCAATGCCTGGGAGCGGTTCTGCGAATTCATCACCAGCACTGAAAACCGTTTATACATCGGATGGTTTGGAGTGGTGATGATACCAACACTGCTAGCCGCCACCGCATGCTTCATCATCGCCTTCATTGCCGCACCACCAGTAGACATAGACGGTATCCGCGAACCAGTAGCAGGTTCTCTGCTGTACGGCAACAACATCATCTCTGCAGCAGTAGTACCGTCCTCCAACGCCATCGGTTTGCACTTCTACCCGATATGGGAAGCAGCTTCCCTAGATGAGTGGCTCTACAACGGTGGTCCCTACCAGTTGGTAATCTTCCACTTCTTAATCGGGGTATTCTGCTACCTGGGTCGGGAGTGGGAATTGTCCTACCGCCTGGGAATGCGCCCCTGGATCGCTGTAGCCTACTCAGCGCCTGTAGCAGCAGCAACAGCAGTGTTCTTGATTTACCCCTTGGGTCAAGGTTCCTTCTCCGATGGCATGCCCTTGGGTATTTCTGGAACCTTCAACTTCATGTTGGTCTTCCAAGCCGAGCACAACATCCTGATGCACCCGTTCCACCAGTTGGGAGTAGCAGGAGTTTTCGGTGGTAGCTTGTTCAGCGCTATGCACGGAAGCTTGGTTACTTCCTCCTTGGTACGGGAAACCACAGAAACCGAGTCTCAAAACTACGGTTACAAGTTCGGTCAAGAAGAAGAAACCTACAACATCGTTGCTGCTCACGGCTACTTTGGTCGCTTGATCTTCCAGTATGCTTCTTTCAACAACAGCCGTAGCTTGCACTTCTTCCTGGCTGCTTGGCCGGTAATCGGTATCTGGTTCACCTCCTTGGGTATCAGCACCATGGCCTTCAACCTCAACGGTTTCAACTTCAACCAGTCTGTGGTTGATTCTCAAGGTCACGTTATCAATACCTGGGCTGATATCATCAACCGTGCCAACTTGGGTATGGAAGTAATGCACGAGCGCAACGCTCACAACTTCCCTCTCGATTTAGCTAGTGTTGAAGCTGCTCCTGCTCTCAACGGCTAATTCTTCTCTCCTTTGACGATTGATTTCTTCCGTCCCTCCTCCCGGGGGGACGCTTTTTTTGAATTGTGCTTTTCTAGACACCAGACTAGCCAACACCCGCTTCCGAAATCGTCAAGGCTATTTCCTTTTGAAGCTGCGAGCCATGGCCTTGAATTCAGGCAAATACTCGTCACCAAGCTCGGTTCCCACAAGTCCCTGCATGAGAATGTAGGAATTTCTGTTGAACAGAATTACCTGATAAACAAGCAACGGTGTTCCCGACTTGGTGTCCTCGCCCTCGGCTAGCAATTCGTAACCATCTATACCTTCAATGGTGACAACGTCAGCGGACTTGATGGTAAGCTTTCTGACGAGCGCAGTTTGGTAAAGTCGACGTTCGGCAAACTGCCGCTTGTTTGTCACCACAACCTGACTAACAGCAGGCGCGACAACGAACAGCGGATCCTTCACCGACCTGGTGGGAATAATTCCGTCCTTAGTGTAAGCAAGCGTTTTGTTAATAGCGGGCGTGAGCTTTAGCTTTTGAGATGCTCTCAGGGTAAAAGGCAGATCGCTTCCTGGCTTGGGCGGGAGAACTTGCTCTAGCCGGGTACTTAACACGGCTAATTTCAATTGAGCCGACAGCTTTTGTTCGTGGGTTTTGGGGAAGGTTGCCATCACTATTGTTGTCTTGCGTTCATCGCCAAAGCCGAGAAGCCACTTTAGCAATACCTGACCTCCTACAGGTTGTTGGAAGCTAATAAGGATTCCCGGTAGACCATCAATCCTGACGTTTTGTTTGCTTTGCAAAGTCCATTCCCGAGCCTTCATTCGCTCTGGTGTCAAGCCGGCGGTAACCTTCGAATAGGGCCCTGGAATACACATGACCATGACCGACGACAGTGTTTGCGAGTGTGCAAATCCATCAAAAGAGTCCGCCTTTTCAAAGCCTTCCGGCTGCCGGATTTTGATGCCGCAGGCTGGGAAACTCACATAATTGCCGAGAGGGTACTTTTGTGCTTTGATTGGGGAATGCAGGTCACCAGCAAGTAACCCGACAACCGAAGATAAGAGTACAGGAATGAGATGCTGTTTCATGGACACGATTTTGTATCTAGATTCCCTACCTGCGGTGGGAGGATGAAAGGCTGCGATCGCTCAATGGGCAAAGACTCTAGCACGAACCAGTAAACAAGCCAAATAAGAAAGACAACTGCTAAGAAATAGGCACGTTTCTAAACGCCGCTGTTTCTGGCACAAAAATATCGATATAATTTACACCTTCCGGAACTGCTAACCAAACATAAGCATCTGCTGAAGCTCCTTTTCGTAGAAAAAATAAGCTTACACCACCAGTAGAACGTTGAAAACTAACAGATTTATAACTTTCACTCGTTTCAGGATTACGGGCTGTTGTTCCAGAAACGTTGATATAATCCCCACCAGAAACGTTATCTGCAACTAATCTGCGAATGCGCATCTGTACATTAACAACGTCACGACTGCCAGTTTCTGGATCTTTAATTCGCTTTACTGAAAGTAATTCTACTTCTGCCTTATTGCCCAAAGCTTTTTGTACAAATTGACGTGGTTTAATTGCAACTCCAGCTTCTGCAGTTGACTGCGTTGTTACATCACTAGGAGCCTGGGTTTGTTGTACTGGAGCTTGCTGCGTATTGCTTGCAGCAGGAGTATTAACTGTTGCCCCAGGAGCGATCGCGGTATCTCTTTTTGTATTTAATGTATCTAAGGTCTTTTGCAAATTAATAACCTGGTAAGCTACATAACCACTACAAATTAAAGCCAGTGTAGAAAGTAGCACAGCAACACTAGACAAAAAAATACTCATGCCATTACCTCTATTTGGTGTAGATACATACGCTGGTTGATGAGGTTGTTGATTCGGAAACGCCATAAATTCAATACCTTTCCTATGCAATGCAGTATCTGCTTAAATCTGAATAATTGTTTTCAATACTAGAACACTACTATCTCAAGGAAGAGATTTATACTCAGCTATAACAGGAAATTCACTCAAGTTTGGGGAATATCAAGTTATTTTTTAAACTTGGTACGGATCCTGTTTCAGAAAAAAACCGTTAAGAAAAATGCTCGTTGCTAATAGTTGCTGATAAAATTTCTTTTGCTACTAATTAAGCAAAGACGCCCCATATAGATTTTCTCAGGAAGGATCTCCATTATTAGTGTTTGTTTTGTAGATAGAAAATAGATTGAGATAAATCTACTGTTAGTAGTTCTGGACGGACAACCATATAATTACTCGTCATGCCAATATATCTTCTCATCAACAGAATTAAAGCTTCTAAAATGTGAAGAAAAGCTAGAAAATTAATGAGTGAACTTCCAAATCAAGTTGCTAATCCAGGCAAGATTGGTAAGTAACAGAAAAATTCAAAAAAACAAGGTAAAATCTAGATTTGCAAATTGACAATATAATTTCACTAATCAAAATCCAAACGACTGTCAAACTGAATTTTTTTTGATTTTAATTTCTATCAATATAGCTCGATTTCAAATTGCCAAAAAAGTGGATTTATTGCCAAAAGTGCAATGTTGACCCTTTCTAAAAACTTGTAAAAATCATAAAAGTAAAACAGTGAAAATGTCAGAAATATCTGACATAGTGAAGGCTATGTGCGTAGCTCCCGTCCAGATCGTTGGTACGTACGACACCGAAGATGGTACTTGGCTGTGGGCCTGGGATAATCCATCCATTGTGCCCGAGATAGCAGAGCACGCCTGGTGCGTTCGCGAGTACGGCAAGCAGCACGGCATCGCAGACCTTACCGCTAGCAAATTTAAGTGCGACCAGATGCAAGCGTGGGAGTTTACGGCACTGGCTTGTCATTTGTGTGAAAACCAGGGTGCATACCGGGGACCCGTCGGAACCACCTTTGTGTTTATGACGTTTGGCAAAGTTACCTTGTCAGCAGTATAACAGCACAGTTGAAAAGACAGAAGCGATCGCAACCTTCATTTGCACAGTGTCTGCACGCAGTTTTCTAGTGTTTAGGAGGTAAGTTAAGTCAAGCTTAAGCAACACAAACTAAGTTCAAAGACAAAATGCCTTTGTTTGGGAAGCGTAAAGCCAAAAGCAACTAGCCAGATGAAAGCCGGATATCGACCTCACGGCAATAAAGATAGTGAGGCATGCTAAACTTGCGGCGGTAGTCGCCTGGTGTCATCCCCGTGATGCGTTTGAATAATCTCCGGAACGAGGCTGCGTCTTCATAACCAACACTCCAACCAATGCGATCGACAGATATATTCGTTTGTTCTAAGCGGCGTTTGGCATCTTCAATTCGCAAGTGTTGGACGTAGGCAATTGGAGAATATCCGGTTGCTTTAGTAAAGCGGCGTTTGAAGCTACGTTCGGGAATACCTGCTCGTTTGACCATTTCGGTGATGGGAGCTGCAATTGAAAAGTTTTCTGCCAGCCAAAGTTGAGCATCTCGAATAACAGCATCTTCATGGTGAACGGGAACGTCAAACACCAGATAGGGAGTCTGTCCGTCTTTGTGCCATTGCAAGGCAAAAAACTTAGAGATTGCTTGTGCAGCATTAGGGCTAGCATATCGGGCCACCAGATAAAGTACCAAGTCATGCCACGATGCAGACATTCCTGACATGATAAACTGGTCGCGATCGCCAGCAATGACCAATACTTTCTCCAGGCGCAGATGCACCTGTGGAAAATTTTGCTGAAACGTCGTAGCAAAGGCCCAGTGCATCGTTGCATCTTTACCAGAGAGCAATCCAGTTTCAGCTAACAACAAAACGCCTGAACAAGCCGAACACAAAGTTGCGCCCTGGGAATGCATATTTATCAACCACCGAACAACCTCAGGATAGCGTCCCGTTTTCCATATCCCGTGTTGAACCATTACAGACGGTATGATGACAATGTCGGTGGAATTGACATCGGCGATCGCGCGTTATAGAGAGGCAATCCACTTGCAGTATTCATGGTGTCCTGGGTTGGCGCCACAATCTCAACTTGAAAGGGAGATGTTTTGGGTACCGCATCGTCATAGGTGCTCAGAATTGAAAACGAATTCAGCACATCATAGATGCCACTCAATGTTGAAAACATGGCATCGGGAATTGCAACGATGCTGACATGAGTGCCGTTCATTTTTTGTTAACTCCAATAATATTTACGATCCTCTGGCATAAATGAACCGGATATGGCTATTTTGACACTCGTTCTCGAGTTCGATCGGCATCATACTAAAAACGTAACCAAACATTAAGAATATGAACTATGAGTGTCTTTGAACAAAAGATAAATGAACAAAAGCTAAATCAATTTCTCGAGCGCGTAGTCAGCGATCTTGCTGCTGGGTATGGTGGTGAGCGATCGCAAGCAACTACAGCACACCTTGTAAGAAATATTTTTGGCTAACGGGTAGTATTGGTCGCCAGCTTGTCAAACAAGCTCTTGAGCAGGGACACCTTATCATTGCACTTGCACGCAAACCTGAAAATCGTTCTGGGTGAGGTCATGGATCTGACATCGGTTGGTATTCACCTAGAAATAGGTTACCAAAGTGCTGCTTATCTTCAGACAGGTGAAATTTTTCATAAAGTTCAATCACTGTCTCCCTCTTGTGTGTTAAGGGATAGTGTTGAGCATTTGTAAATTTAGGGGCTGGTAGGGATTGATCGCGGAAGTGAATTGGGCGATTTTTGCCACACAACTTTCTTGCTTTCCTTACCATACTATCAACCTGTAGCTGTTATGTTTGTAGCTACAGGCGCGATCCTTTGGTTGCTTGCGGAGAAAATTGAGTTGCTGTTGAACCTTATTACACTTGCTATACAAATCATTCGCAAAGATGTTGCTTGATGCGACGCAGGCGATCGGAGAAACTTTGCATTACCTGCAAAGCAAACATAGGAGTTTCTTGAACAGCAAACAAAAAATGATCCCGATTCATGCAAGCGAGTACGCACTCGGTTTTAGCGATCGCTGTAGAAGCTCTGTTTTTGTCTGGATGAACCAACGCTCCTTCTCCAAAAACATCCCCCGCCTTAATAGTTTCCACCACTTTGCCATTAACATACAAATCTACTTCTCCCGTTAAAATGCCATACATGCAATCTCCAGGAGCACCTTGTTCAAAAATAACTTCGCCAGGCGAAAATCTCAATTCTGGTTGGTTTTGAAAGATTTTAACTGTTTCTGCAGGTACTAACATAATCGTGTCATAGTTGTGTGTTATTTCTAACTGTAAGTTTGCTTGCACCGGTACACAAGTTGAGAGTGCAATTGTTATACATTAAATTATGACTGACCCGTTTGCACAACTTATAGGGCAACAACAAGCGGTAGAGCTATTGGTTCAAGCTGTCAAAAAAAACCGCATTCCACCAGCCTATTTGTTTGTAGGACCAGAGGGAGTTGGACGCAGTTTAGCAGCGCGGTGCTTTACAGAACTGCTGTTTACTAACGAGTCGAACGCTAAATTTATACGCACTAAACTCCAAAATGCCAACCATCCCGACCTGTTGTGGGTAGAGCCCACTTACCAGTATCAAGGACAACTTCTAACAGCAGCTCAAGCAGCAGACAAAGGAATCCAACGTCAAGGGTCGCCTTTGATTCGTCTAGAACAAATTCGCCAAATTACCGAATTTCTGAGTCGTTCTCCTTTAGAAGCACCAAGACATATAGTAGTCATAGAGCAGGCCCAAACGATGGCTGAAGCAGCTGCCAACGCCCTACTCAAAACATTAGAAGAACCAGGACAAGCAACAATAATTTTAATTGCTCCTTCTGTTGAGTCTATTTTGCCAACTTTAGTATCGCGCTGCCAACGCATTCTGTTTCGTTGCTTGGATACAGCTGCCATGGCTTTTGTATTGAAGCGTGTTGGGTATGAGGAAATTTTACAAAATCCAGTGATTTTGAGTATCGCTGCTGGTAGTCCTGGGAAGGCGATCGCTGCTTACAAACAAATGCAAAATATTCCCTTGCCAATCCTCCAAACTGCAAGCCAAATACCAAAAAACTATATTCAAGCCTTAGAATTAGCTAGAGAAATTGATAAATCTTTGGATACAGAAGCCCAGCTGTGGCTTATCGATTTTCTGCAACATTTTTATTGGCAAAACTGGCAGCAAGCAAGCATCATCAATCAACTAGAACAAGCTCGGAAATTTTTGCTTGCTTACGCCCAACCACGCTTGATTTGGGAATGTACTTTTCTCCAACTTTGCCAATTACAAGCAGATGTTGCTAACAAAAATAAAAGTGGGAGTTAGCCTACCAGTTGCTTTCACTCCCACTTCGACATTTACTACTGAAGCGCGCAGGATATGTAAAGACACTGTCATTTATTTAGGGGGCTAACATGGGTAATAACGACAATGTCAATACACGCTAAATGTTCCTGGTGTAGTAAATGTCAATCTTATTTATTTTCAATTCTACCAAATCTAAACATACATGTGTGAATATCTGGATTAAAAAAGACTAATTTTCAAAAGAGAGTGTATCACCAAGAATTATTTTCTTTGATGATACACCCTGATAACAACACCCTTGAAGTCGTTTATCTTTAATCAATTTAACGGAGGGGATCAAATCTAGGTTGCCATTTTGGCAAATTTTTGATGCCATGAAAAGACTAGGAAGGCTCTATAAAGAAAAAGATGTAATTGAAGCTCAAATACAAACCATATCGAGAAAATCTTGCCAAGGCAAGCCTGAAAGTGGAAAAAGGGGAGGTGATAATTATGGTATGGAGAATTATTAATTAAATTATTGTTTCTGATTCTTACTGAAAATTTGGTTCGAAATTTATTGCTCTCTGAATAAAAAGATAAATTTCCAGGTCAAGGCGGGAAGCAACTTCATCTACGAGCTAAACAATAACTCAGTAGAAATAAAGCCAATTCAAATATCAAGAGGGTGACAAAAACAGGCAACCCCAGCGATCGCTTTGCAGCGCTAAAGACGAATTGGCTGTAGAAATGAAGCAAAGCTTTTTACATGTAATTTAGTATCAAGTTAGTATAAAGAGCCACAATAAGCCTGCAGCTCGGCTTCCGACTGTCCAAAATGCTGTTGGCGACAAAATAGAACTTGGGCAGAACGGTAGCGAAAATAAACTCGGTGACTAAACCACCCCAAGGGAGCGCCCACAATCAAACCAAGCAAAAAACCAATTACGAGAGTGCGCAAGGGATTACCTCTTTTGACAGAAACATCTGGTTTGGGAGTTGAATTTTGTATCATTTGAACTATTCCTCCACCACTAATTTGCCTTTTTTAAAAAAAAGCAAAAAATCAGGTTTGTTGACTTCTGCCCGTGTACTTATTTAGTCACGATAGAAACTTCAACTTTTGATACAAATGATTCGCCACCTTGTCTGCACTGGAAATGACAAAAATAAAAATAGCGATCGCCCGCTTTGCAAGTTTCCCTTATTTGCTTTCAATTTTGAGCCCGCTGTTAATTCTACAAAAGAATTATGGCAAAACAGAGCAGTCAAACGAATTGAGGCCTTAACATTTAAGAGGTGTGCCCAGATGACAAAAACAACAGAAAATGCATTCTATCCCGAAAAAACCGACGAGGATTGGTTTAACCTCGGAAAATCTGACGCTTGGGAAGGAAAACCCAAAACGCCACCAGAGGAAGATGCTCGCGCTGCTAGCATGTATGAATTAGGCTACAGCGAAGGAGAAATTAAACGTCCGCCCACGGAAAGCGGAACCACAAATCAGTAGAAGGAATTGTTCGCGCAGCTATAACTTTGTCAGTGTTAAAAATCTTTAATTGGTTTGTAGTAGCGCCGTTTTCATTTCCGCACTGCTACAAACTTCTTTTTCCCCAAGTTACAGTTTGTTTTTTGGTGGATAAAGCGACAAAATCGTCTGCAGACTTGCTAGAAGCGAGATCGATGTTGAACCAAAGTATCGCTCGTTTCGGTGTTTAGCTCACCAAAGGCTTCTTTGCAAGCTTTTTTCCCGCTCTTGGTCAATGAAAAATAATATTCCGAGAGTTTTAAAGTCTTTCAGAACTGATATAAAGTACCTAGCAAAAGCAAGACGTGGCTTTTTGCTTTTATAAACCTGTCAGGGTGGTTTTTCTGGCATTATCGCCCAAAGCCAGAGAAATCGTACATCTTGACTTGCAAATAGGGAGTTGAACGGAATCAATTCAATATGAAACACCTAGTAAATTGGCGTCTATCATCTTTATCTTGCCGTGCTCAAAAGACAAAAATAAGGGAGAGTTGGGGGGATGATTTAGCTGTGGATTCGGTAGCTCTCCTGCACCCAAGGGAAGATTTGCATTTGAGATCTTTATTAAAATGCAAAGCAGCAATGAGTAGCGGCTCAAAAATTTTTCTCTCAATTCTTATTTCTAGTTTGATTGCACCTAATTTAGCAACAGCGGTTCCGCCCAGGGCACCTGATAAAACGGTAAACTGCGATATTCTTGTTGTTGGTGGCGGACTTTCTGGAGTTGCTACCGCTTACGAGGCCTTGTTAGCGGGTAGAACAGTTTGCTTGACGGAAATTACCGATTGGCTAGGAGGACAAATTTCTTCTCAGGGAACTTCTGCACTTGACGAACGACCAACCCAACGTGCCAAATTATATTACTCCCGCGGTTACCTGGAATTGCGAAGGCGACTGGAACGCAAGTATGGGAAACTCAATCCCGGTAATTGTTGGGTCAGCGAGTCCTGTTTTTTACCCCGCGACGGTCACGAAATTTTGAAGTCCATGCTCAAGGATGCGGAAAAACAGGGTAAGGGAAAGTTGCAGCTGTTTCCAAACACCGTTATTAAAGAATTGACTATCAGTCCGGATGGAAAAATTATCAACAGCGCGATCGCCATTCAGCACCAACCAGCACCCAACGCACCACCTTTGAATACTTTTCCTCTGTCTCAAACCATCGAAGATTCCTATCGCTATCAAAATTCATCTCGTTTTACCAAAACCATTATCCGTTTTGTTTCCAAACAAGCAAAAAAAGCAAAGCTCCCAACTGGTACGTTATAGACACCACTGAAACTGGTGAAATTATCGCTCTTGCAGATGTTCCCTATCGTTTGGGGATTGATGCTCGTTCTTACTTGGAACCTTCTTCCTCCAGTACTCGCAACGATCCTTACTGCGTTCAAGGCTTTACTTACACGTTTGCCATGGAGGCGACCAAAGAACCGCAACGACAAATTATGCCTCCTTTTTATCAAAAATATGCACCTTACTACAGCTACGAATTACCGCGATTGGCAAGTTTTCCTTTGGTTTTCACCTACCGTCGCATTTGGAATCCCCACAAGGGAAAGACAATGAAATTTGGCGGTATAACTTTTACAGCTCCTACTCCAGGTGATATCTCTATGCAAAACTGGACTTGGGGTAACGACTACCGTCCGGGAACTTCCCGAGACAATTTGATTTATACTCGCCAACAACTGCAGGCCACCGGTCAGCTAAAACCGGGAGGTTGGATGGGCGGTCTGCGAATAGAAACTTTGCGCAAAGCTGAGGAAAACGCCTTTGGTTTTTATTATTGGCTAGTAGCAGGTACTACAGACTCCCAACTGGGAAATGGTGTCAAGCAACCGCAACCATACAACCGCTTTCTTGCAGGATTGAATTCGCCTATGGGTACAGCGCACGGCTTGTCAAAATACCCGTATATTCGGGAAGCCCGGCGTATCATCGGACGCCCGAGTTGGGGTGCTCCCCAAGGATTTACTATCTGGGAAATTGATATTTCTCGGCGCAACTACGATGACCCCTATTACCGCAAAGCTTTGCCACCAGCAGAATATCGTCGTCTCAAAGCCGCTTTGGCTGGTTTGGAAGCCTTGTCTGTTATTTCCGGACAAAAACGCCCGGAAAATGTCGCCAGACGCACTCGTTCTACTATCTTCCCCGATGCTGTGGGTATCGGTCACTATGCTATCGACTTTCATCCTTGCATGAGTAAAAGCCCGCCAGAAGCACCCGGAAATACAGAACGTGCAGGCGAAAGACGCGGCGCCGGTCAAGCTTATCCATTCCAAATTGCGCTGCGGGCAATGATTCCTCAAAAAATAGATAATTTGTTGGTAGGAGGTAAAAGTATCGCCACAAGCCACATTGCAGCCGCCGCGTATCGGGTACACTCCTTTGAGTGGTCATCTGGCGCTGCAGCTGGAACAACAGCTGCTTTTGCGTTGAAACATAATGTCGCACCCTATCAACTGGTGAACAATTTGCCCCAACCAGAACCAAAGCTGGAAGCTTTGCAGCGCTTGCTAAATCAAAACGGCAATCCGACTGCTTTTCCCGATACCTCTATTTTCAATCAAAACTGGGAAGATTGGAAGTAATTGGTTGGTGGGTAGCTGTTAGCTGCTCAATCTGTATCCACACCAGCTCCAACCATGAACTAAACTAAATATTTGTAGTGTAGTTTTGTGAGAAACTAGAGTTGAGTACTTATGGTTACCAGACTTTCAGCAGCTGTTTCCGGGATGGCAACAACACCAACTATAGCTCCTGAACGGTCTAGTCAAGTCACCCGCAAACCTTATCCTAATTACAAAGTGATTGTTTTAAACGATGACTTTAATACTTTTGAGCACGTTGCCGAGTGCTTGATGAAGTATATTCCGGGAATGACTAGCGATCGCGCCTGGGAACTTACCAACCAAGTACACTACGAAGGCCAAGCCATTGTCTGGATTGGCCCTCAAGAACCAGCTGAACTTTATCACCAACAGCTGCGTCGCGCTGGCTTAACAATGGCTCCTCTAGAAGCTGCATAACCAAAATGCAATCACAAAACTCACCCCCAACAACAAGCTTTTTGGCGATCGCTCCACTTTAGTGGTTAGCTGCAAATGCACGAGCGATCGCCCAACTATGCGCTGCCACAAATTAAAGTTGAACCAATAACTACTCCTCAACCTGGCGCACAGCTAATTTATGCAAAGGCAAACTCACAATACAAGAAAATGTTAGGAAATATGACAAAGCGGTAGTAATTTTTAACGTTGTGTGTATTGCTTCCCAATGGGGTAATACTATTTTTTGAATGCCGAAAGCGATGCAGTAAACTAACCAGTACGAAAAGCTCATTCGAAACAAAATTCGCTCGGTTACCTCTGCTTCGTTATTTTGTTGTTTGCTGTTATCCCTGAGCAATATCAAACCCAGAATACAAGCTACAAAGGAAATCGCAACTATAACGTCATGACAAAGAAAGTTTATTAAATGCATTTGTACCAATCCCAAAAGTTATTCTCTTGCAAAAATTCAGTCTAAAAGAATAGACCTTTGAGACAAGCAAATATTTACAAACTTAAATAAATAACAGGCTAATCTGTAAAAAAGTCCTAAAAATTGAGAAAAATAATTAATTCTCAGTCCAAACTTAACAACCTTTAGCCTCACAAGCACCAATACTAACCCAACTACTCGAACCATCTTGCCAATATTCTTTTTTCCAGATCGGAGCTTGGTGTTTGAGAGTATCGATAGCATAGCGACAAGCTTCAAACGCCTCCAAACGATGGGGACAACCTACCGCTACTAAAACACTGATTTCGCCAATTTGCAGGCGTCCGATGCGATGGTGAATGACCACGCGATTCACATCAGTCCATTTTTGGCGAATTTCTTCGGCGATTTGATAAAAAACACGCAGGGCCATTGGTTCGTAAGCCTGATATTCCAAGGCTACTACAGGTGTGCCACCAGTTTGGTTGCGAACCGTCCCGCTCATTACAACCACTGCACCGTTAGCTGGATCTGAAGCTAGTTGATAAACCTTTTCTACAGACAAAGGTGCTAAAGAAATGGCGAAGCTGTCTTCCTTTCTGGGTTTGACTGCACAAGAGGCGATCGTAGTTATCATAAATAACTTTATTTATTGGCGATCGTATATAATTTTTCTAACAGAAATAAATTAGTGTGGTTGAGATTTTGTTGGAAAGAAACAAAACAATAGCAAGCAAAATACTACCCTTTTTTCACACCCTTTAGCAATAAGTTAGCTTTTATACAAAAGCTTGTGAACGGCCAGTCCTGCGAAGAAAGTCTTTTATTTGCATATCCCTGGGAGAGTGGAAACAAAATATACCGTTATTTTTCCATAAGGGCTTGTATTTGCGTGAAATTACTCGATTTCCAACGGAATTTCCTCGTCTCTCTTCAGACATATTACTATAGGTAAGTGACAAAACAATCTCATTGTCCATAGAGAGTGTAGCGATCGCTAATTTGCTGGAGCTAAAAGTTCAGAGACTAGCTGGTTAATAAATAGTTAATAAAGGGTGAAATATTCAATTTAGTTAACAAAAGGTAAATGCAGATGGCAGTGGTAATAAAAATACAACCATTATCCCTCCTTCACATCCCCATTTCCTCTCTAAAAGAGCAATCCAGCAGCGCGAGTTACACGCAGTAAAACTATAGTTGTAATTCAGCAGTAGTAGTGGGAAAAAATAATGACAACTTTCTTTGTGCGCAGTAATTATGAGTTCAACAGGCAAGAAGTTCTTCATCAATATCAAATTTTAAATACTTTACCAGAACAAGTATTTGATGATTTAGTATCTTTAGCTGCACAGATTTGTCAGGTACCCATTGCTATCATTAATTTTATCGATACCGATCGTCAATGGTTCAAAGCTAAAGTAGGTATAGATTTGCAGGAAATGCCTCTCGATGTGGGATTTGGTCCGATTTGCATGCACGGGGGCGAGGTTTTGGTTATTCCCGATACCCTAGCCGATGCGCGCTTTGCGACAAATCCCATCGTCACCTCCCATCCCTACGTAAGATTTTACGCTGGAGTACCATTAATAACTCCGGAGAAAGTAGCGATTGGAACGCTGTGCGTAGCAGATCGGGTACCGCGGGAAATCAGCGCCCAACAGGTAGAAGCACTGCAGGCGATCGCGCGTTTGGTCGTCAGACAGCTGGAAGTGCGGCGCAATCTCCAAGAACTGATGGAGATGAAAGCAGAGTATCAACAAGCACAAGCGACGCTGCAGCAAACTCAACGAACTCTGCGTAGTTTTTTTGACAGCGCGCCGATGATGATGGGAATAGTAGAACTGCTGGAAGACGATATCCTTCACGTGTCTGATAACGTCACCAGCGCTCAATTTTGGGGACTAACTCCAGACAAGATGCGAAATCGTCTCGCCAGCGAATTGGGTATTTGCAAAGACCGCATCCGCGAATGGATAAAATACTACCGTCAGGCAGAACGCAGCAAATTACCCGTTAGTTTCGAATATCCCCACGAGACTCCCCAAGGCCAGAAATGGCTAAGAGCAACAGTCTCAGCTGTGGGCGGATGCTGCAGTTGCGTTCCCCAATTTGCTTACATAGTAGAAGATATTACAGAACGCAAACAAGCCGAAGATAATTTACGGGCCGCAGAAGCACTGCTGCGTTCCATGACAGCAGTTTCCCCGCTAGCATTTTACGTGGTGGACAGCCGTACCGACAACATCCTGTATTTCAACGATCGCTTTTGTGAAATTTGGGGTATTCAACACCTCAAACCACAGATGGTCTCCGGAGAGTTAAAGAATCGAGACATCATTCCCGCTTGTCTGAAATTAATAGCGGATGTTGCCACTTTTACTGCATCGTGCCAATCTTTGCAACAGGAAGATAACCATGCAGTTGTAGAAGACGAAATTTTGTTAACCGACGGGCGAATTATCCGGCGTTTCTCTACTCAAATTTGCGATGGAAACGACAAACACATCAGACGTTTGTACATCTTTGAAGATATTACTGCCCGCAAACAAGCCGAACATCAGATTCGCGAGCAAGCAGCATTATTAGATATTACCACAGATGCAATTGTAGTCAGAGATTTATCTAACAAGATTTTATTGTGGAATAAAAGCGCTGAAAATCTTTACGGTTGGAGCGCACAGGAAGCAATAGGCAAGCATGCCAAGGAAGTTTTATATAACGAACCTACCCCCGTACTGGAAGAAATTCACCAAACGGTGTTGGAAAAAGGTTCTTGGCAAGGGGAATTGCACAAAAGGAATAAATCTGGCAAGCAAGTAATTGTAGAAAGTCGCTGGACATTAGTGCGAGATGAAAATCTCCAGCCGAAATCAATATTGACCGTTGATACAGATATTACACAGAAAAAAATACTCGAAAAGCAATTTTTACGCAATCAACGCATGGAGAGTATCGGTACCCTCGCCAGCGGTATCGCTCACGATTTGAACAACGTCCTGTCACCAATTTTGATGGCGGTACAAATTTTGCAAACCAAATATAAAGACCAACGCGATCGCCAGATTCTATCCGTTGTCGAAAATAATGTCAAACGCGGTGCCAATTTAGTCAAACAAGTTTTGTCATTTGCTCGCGGAATCGAAGGCGATCGCACCGTACTAGAAGTTAAACACTTAATCTTAGAAATGAAACAAATTGTCGAACAAACATTTCCCAAATCAATTACCATACATACCGATATTCAACCTGATTTGTGGAATGTTTGCGGTGACAGCACCCAATTGCATCAAGTATTGATGAATTTATGCCTAAATGCTCGCGATGCCATGCCTAATGGCGGAGAATTGAAAATCACTGCCCACAATGTTTTCATAGATGAAAATTATGTCCGAATGCACCTGGATGCTAAAGTAGGTTGCTATATTGTTGTGAGTGTTTCTGATACAGGAGTAGGCATTCCTAACGAATTATTAGATCGAATATTTGAACCATTTTTTACTACTAAAGAAATCGGTCAAGGTACGGGATTGGGATTATCTACAGTTATGGGTATTATTAAAGGTCACGGTGGTTTTATAACCGTGTCCAGCGAGCTCAATCGAGGAACAAAATTCAAAGTATACTTACCAGCAATTAAAACAGAAACTACGCAACCGCCGGAAGATTTAGAAATTCCCAGAGGATGCGGACAATATATTTTAGTTGTAGATGATGAAGCTGCTGTTAGAGAAATTACCGCCACCTCTTTAAGGGAGTACAACTACAAAGTACTTACTGCCAATGATGGCATAGAAGCAGTGGCAATCTACGCTCAGTACAAACACAAAATCAGTGGCGCCATTATAGATGTCATGATGCCAAATATGGACGGAATAACTACTATCAATACATTGCAGCGAATGAATCCTCTGTTACCTATTATTGCCGTGAGCGGCTTGGCAACAAACGAACAAATATTGCCACAACAAAACAACAAACGCATTACCTTTTTACCCAAACCTTATACAGCGCAGGAATTATTAAAAGTACTACATGCAGTTATTGGTTAATAATTATTTTTTAGGGAATTTAGGAAAACTATGAAATTAAAATCTATTTTGTGAAAATTATTATTATCGTTTCTTGAGTAATGACAAATTCCATTTTGGTCGTTGATGATGACCGTTCCGTGCAGGTGCAACTGCTGAATTTATTGGGAAATGAGTATAAGATAATACTAACAGCTAGCTTCCAGGAAGCATTAAGTATCTGTACTCAATTGCAACCAGACCTAGTACTGTTGGCTGCAAGAATGTTGCTGGGTATGGATGAACTTGCTTGTTCTCCTGAAGGCGATCGCCCACCCATAATTGCGATCGCAGATGTTTGCGACCAACAATCCACAGAACAAGCTTTAGCAGCAGGCGCAGCAGATATTATTACCAAACCGATACAAGCAGCAATATTGCGCCAGCGAGTACATCGTATCATCCAAGCTAGTCAACTGAGCAAGACACTCCGCCAGCAAAGCGAACAAGCGCACAGGCAAAAAATGCAGCTCCAAATGGCCTTAGAAGCAGCTTGCGCGGGAACTTGGTCCTGGAACACAGCTACCCAAAAATTAACTATCCAAGAAAACCTGAGCGCTTTATTTGGTTGCAAAGAAGAAACTACTTCCGACCACAGCTGGGAAGCTTTAAAAAAGTGCATACATCCCGAAGATCGCGATCGCGTCTGTAATTCCCTCCACCAAGCTGTAGAAACCGAAACAGAATGGGAACAAGAATTTCGAATCGTTTTGCCTGATGGTAGCACTCGCTGGCTAGCCAGCAAAGCAACAGTTTTTCGCCATCACCACAACCAAGCAGCGCAAATGCTAGGGATAAGTATCGATATTACCAAAAGCAAGCTAGCAGAAGAAAAATTACGTCAGAGCGAGGAGCGCTTTCACATTCTTGCTCGCGCCACCAAAGAAGCAATCCGGGACTGGGATTTAATCGACAACCAAATATGGTGGAACGACAATTTGTACCTTGTTTACGGCTATTCCCCAGAGCAAGTTAATTCCGAACCAAACTGGTGGTACGAACACATACACCCAGAAGATAGGGCAAAAATAATTTCTGAGATTCAGACTTTGATTGCCAACCGACAACAATTTTGGTCAAAAGAATATCGTTTTCGCCGTGCTGACGGTTCCTATGCCTATATTTTCGATCGCGCTTGCGCCGTTCAAGACAGTAGCGGCAAATTAGTACGCATGATAGGAGCAATGCTGGATATCAGCGATCGCAAACAAGCTCAAGAAGAACTGGTGCGCCAAAATATGCAACTGCGCCTGTTTGCCGATCTGACTTTAAAAATTCGCCAGTCCTTGCAAATAGATGAAATTCTCCACACCACCGTCACAGAAGTACAAAAGCTATTGCAAGCCGAGCGAGTAGTAATATTTAGAATAGAAGCTGATGGCTCGGGAACTGTGGTCAAAGAAGCAGTAGTTCCCAACGTTCGCCCCATCCTAGGACAAAATATCGTCGATCCTTGCTTTAGCGAAACATACATCGAAAAATACCGCCAAGGACGAATAGGTTCCATTACCAACGTAGAAGACGCCGGACTTGAACCCTGCTATGTAGAATTTTTGCAACAAATAGATGTTAAGGCGAACCTGGTTGTACCTATTCTTCAGCAAAGCAAGCTTTGGGGTTTGTTAATCGTCCATCAATGCACCCATCCTCGCAATTGGAACGAATGGGAAACGGAACTGTTACTGCACTTAGCAAATCAAATCGGTATCGCTCTAGCGCAAGCTAAACTTCTAGAACAAGAAACTCGCCAACGTCAAGAACTCGCCCGTTCCAACGACGAACTGCAAGAATTTGCCTTTGTTGCCTCCCACGACTTGCAAGAACCGCTCCGCAAAATTAAGACATTTGGCGATCGCTTGAAAGTCACTTGCGGCGATCGCTTATCCGCCCAAGAACGCGACTACCTCGAAAGAATGCAGAATGCTGCTTTGCGCATGCAAAATTTAATTGAAGATTTATTAACTTTATCGCGAGTAACTACAAAAGCTCAGCCCTTCGAACCAGTGAATTTGTTCCAGGTAGCTCAAGAAGTTCTATCCGATTTAGAAATCACCATCCAACAAACACAAGCAAAGATTCAATTAGAGCAGCTGCCTGTCATTAAAGCCGATCCGCTGCAAATGCGGCAATTATTGCAAAACCTGATTGCTAATGCCCTAAAGTTTCACCGCCCGCAGGAAGCGCCGGTTGTAAAAATTTACAGTCAAATTTTACCTGCTCCCCTAGATTCTATCACCACAGGTACTGAAAAATGCCAAATTATTATTGAAGACAACGGTATCGGTTTTGACGAAAAGTATCTAGACCGCATCTTTAACGTTTTTCAACGCCTGCACGGACGCAATGAATACGAAGGTACTGGTATCGGTTTAGCAATCTGTCGCAAAATTGTCGAACGCCATCAGGGAACGATTTCAGCGCAAAGTAAAAAAGGACACGGAACAAAATTTATTGTTACCTTACCGATGAATCTTCCTTCCTAAGCTGCCAAGCGGAAAGAATTTGTCTCTAACATTCATCTGGGTTTTGTTGCATTTTAAGAATAAATTAATAATAGAAACACCACAAAGGAGAAAATTCAGAGTGAAGGGTCGGCAAACCACCGTGACTATTTTAATGGCCGATGATGACGAAGACGACTGTATGTTAGCTCGGGAAGCATTAACTGAAAGTCGTCTCGCAAACGACCTACACATCGTCAGGGATGGAGAGGAGTTGATGGATTATTTGTATCGACGCGGTCAATATGCTAACCCCGACATCTCACCCCGTCCTGGCTTAATTTTGCTAGATTTAAACATGCCAAAAAAAGACGGTCGTGAAGCGCTCAGAGAAATTAAAAACAATCCCGAACTAAGGCGAATTCCTGTCGTCGTACTCACAACATCAAAAGCAGAGGAAGATATTTATCGCAGCTACGATTTGGGAGCAAATTCTTTTATTATTAAACCCGTGACATTTGCAGCCTTAGTTGAGGTCATGAAAACTATCGGAAAATATTGGTTTGAAATAGTAGAACTGCCGTTATGAGCAGGAGGCAGATATGAAAAACAATTCTTCCATTCGGGTTCTTTTAATTGATGATGATGAAGATGATTATATTTTAATTCGTGACTGGTTCCAAGAATTTCAAGTCGCATCTTGTGAATTGGAATGGGTAAGTAACTATCAAGCAGCAAGAGAGCAAATCGCCTCTAAACAACACGATGTTTATCTTGTTGATTACCGTTTAGGTGAAGCTAACGGCTTAGAATTATTGTACGAGGCAATAGAAAATGGCTGCACGGCTCCGATAATTTTACTTACCGGCAAAGGCGATCGCAAAATAGACATCGAAGCTATGAAAGCAGGAGCAGCCGATTATCTAGAAAAAAGTCAATTGACAGCTCCTTTACTAGAACGTTCGATTCGCTACGCCTTAGAACGCAAACAAACCGAACAAAAAATCCGCGAACAAGCAGCTTTGTTAGATGTTGCCACAGATGCAATTTTTGTACAAGATTTAGATCAAAAAATTTTATTTTGGAACAAAGCAGCTGAGCGTCTTTACGGTTATAAAAAAGAAGAAGCAATTGGAAAAAATATATCGGAAATTTGGCAAGAAAAAAACTTATTGAAATTGCAAGAAGCACTCGCCAGTCTCATGAAAAACGGCTCCTGGGAAGGAGAACTGCAACAAATTACTAAATCGGGGAAAGAAATTACCGTCGAAAGTCGCTGGACTTTGGTGAAAGAGTTTAATCAAACAAGCCAGTCTATATTAGTTGTTAATACAGATATTACGCAAAAAAAACAACTGGAAGCGCAATTTTTACGCGCCCAACGCTTGGAAAGTATAGGTACCTTAGCAAGCGGAATTGCTCACGACCTCAACAACGTCCTTGCTCCGATTATGATGACAGCACAACTTTTAGAATCGCAACTGCATGATGAACGAAGCAAGCGACTTTTACCCATTCTCATCAGCAATGCTAAAAGAGGAGCAAATTTAGTCAAACAGGTGCTGTCTTTTACTCGCGGTATGGAAGGCGATCGCACCCTACTGCAACTAAAGCACTTGGTCAGAGAAATTCAGCAAATTATCAAAGAAACATTTCCCAAATCCATCGAAGTTTCCACTGAAGTTCCGCCAAACCTTTGGACTGTATACGGCGATCCCACCCAACTACACCAAGTATTGATGAATTTGTGTGTCAATGCTCGCGACGCTATGCCTGGTGGCGGCCATTTAAAGATTACAGCAGAAAATTTTTTCGTTGACGCCAACTATGCCAAAATGCATATAGATGCACGAGTTGGTGCCTACGTCGCCATCGCGATCGCCGATACTGGAGTTGGTATTGCACCGGAAATACTAGACCGCATTTTTGAGCCGTTTTTTACCACCAAAGAATTGGGTAAAGGTACCGGACTGGGTCTTTCCACCGTCTTGGGAATTATCAAAAGCCACAACGGATTTGTCACCGTTTCCAGCGAGTTAGGTAAAGGTACCGAATTCAAAGTGTTTTTACCAGCACAACAAACACCGGAAACCCTAGAAGAGCAAGAAATGGAATTACCTGCTGGTAATGGGGAATTAATTTTAGTTGTGGATGATGAAGATTCCATTCGCGACATTACCAAAACTTCCCTAGAAACCTATAACTACAAAGCAATCACAGCTAGCGACGGTATCGAAGCCATAGCCCTTTATGCAGAACACCGAGATAAAATATCTGTAGTGTTGACCGATATGCTTATGCCCTCCATGGATGGATTAACTACCATCCGCACCTTGCAAAAAATTAATCCCAATGTCAAAGTTATTGCCGTTAGCGGACTTGCTTCTGCTGATAAAATTAATGCCGCAGCAGACATGGGTATCAAGGCTTTTTTATCCAAACCCTACACTACCAAAGAATTGCTGCAAACCATCGGCGCAGTCAAAAGCGGCAATTAAAATAACGCAAATTTCCCCATAGCCCCACCCCAACAAAGGTGGGGATAAAAACAAATACATCTACATCTGCATCCAAGTTGAATTTAAGAGGTGGGATTGTGTAACTCCACCGCATCCTTTCCATCTATATCTTGCAAGTAAACCTTGATAATCTCTTCTTTAGCAGTGGGTAACTGTTTGCCAACAAAATCAGGGTGAATCGGTAACTCGCGATGACCCCTGTCTACCAATACAGCTAAGCGAATTATCTCTGGTCTTCCGTACTCGTTGACAGCATTCAACGCCGCACGTACCGTTCTTCCTTTGTAGATGACATCATCGACAAGTACGACAATTTTACCTGTTAAATCAAAAGGGATATCAGTTTTGGCAGGAGTACGCAAGCCAATTTGATCCAGGTCGTCTCGATAAAATGTGATATCCAAAGCTCCTACTAACACAGATATACCTTCTAGTGCCTCAATTTGCCGCGCTAATAATTGCGCTAGCGGCACTCCCCTAGTGTATATGCCAATCAACGCCAGCTGTGACAAATCCGGCGTTCTTTCTACAATTTGAGAAGCAAGGCGATTGACGGTACGGCGAAGCTCTTCCGACGAGAGAATTTCAACTACTTTAGCGTTGGTAGAAACAGTCATATACCCCGATATCCCTGAATAACTTAATTGCATGCTGGGTTGTTAATTTTTAATTTCCACTCTTTTATCTCCATCATTACCTTTTTCAAAAGATTAGCAATAAAGCCACAATGCTTCCTCCCAACCACAGCAAAAAGCAATATCTAGTTAATTGCAAAGCTCGAGCAATACAAGTTGGTGTGAGCGGATGAATATTATCTCCCAGTAGTGGCTTATGCTTGGCTACACCGCCATACCAATTTGTACCTCCTACCTGAACGCCTAAAATCGCCGCATAAACGCATTCACTCCAACCAGAGTTGGGACTGGGGTCTTTTGGCGCATCGCGGCGACACACTGCGATTACCTGCAAAGGTTTACCCGACAACAGCGCCAAGGTTATCACCGTTAATCGACAGGGGAGCCAAGTTAAGCCATCTTCTAAGCGAGCGCTAAACCACCCCAAGTAGGTGTAAGGTGCTTGGCGGTAACCGACCATAGAATCAAGAGTACTGCTAGCTTTGTAAGCTAAAGCAAAGGGTACTGGACCCACAGCTGGTACAAATGCACCCACAAGGGCATAAAAAAGAGGAGCCATCACTCCATCAATGGCATTTTCTGTTACGGTTTCGAAAACAGCTCGCAGTATTTCTGATTCTGAAAGATTGTTGGTATCTCGGCCAACATAATTACTTAAAATGGAGCGAGCATCCTCAATTTGATTTAATTTCAAAGGTTCTAAAACTGTTTCGGCTGCTACCCTTAAACTTTTGAGAGCAAAACAGCTGGCTAAAAGAATGCTTTCTATGGCAATTCCTAATAATGGATGCAACCATTGACTAATTTGAATTATAAAGTAGCCAGCCAGACCGCTACCTATAATTAATACTGTCCCTAAAATAATTCCAGCTAACCGTTGTGTGAGAGAACTTTGACAATAGGTGCAAATTAATTTACTAAAGTGAGAAATTATCCATCCCATTACCCGGACAGGATGAGGCCATCCCCAGGGATCGCCTATTAAGCGATCTAAACCAGCAGCAATAATTAAAACGTACAAATCGTTAGTCATTGGTCTGGTGGACTTTTGACTGTTGATTAAACAACAAAGCTAGCTTCTTCCCCAAGGGAAGCTTGCCAACTGCGAGCATCATAATAAAGATCTGCCAAAGTAATACTGTATAATGCTTCTTTTAATTTTTGGTGCAGTCTTTGCCAAAGAGTGAATGTTACCCAATCTTCTGCTTGTCCCGGGGAAGCTTGATGGTGGGGTAGAGGTTCAATAGTTTCACCAACTGCTTCTAAAATTTCTCCTAGAGAAATTTGTGCTGGTTCTCGCGCTAATTTGTATCCACCAACGCTACCGCGAATTGATTTTACCAAACCGGCACGGCGCATTTCTATTAGCAGTTTTTCTAAGTATGGAGCTGGAATATCTTGTCTGGAGGCGATCGCTCTGACCGAGACAGGACCGTATCCCGGCTGCAAGCTCAAATCTAGCAAAGCTTTGACGCTGTAGTGTCCTTTAGTTGTTAATTTCATTTTGCTCGAGATTTGTTGTTTCTCCTTTGCCATTTGTCCTTAGTAACTTCATGACCAATGACTAAGGATCAGTTTTACTTATCATTTTCTCTGTCTATTATGAAAACAACGCTCATAGATAACCTTTTTAGGTATGCTTGGGGAATCTTAAACAAATACAGTGTAGCAGTTCTTTACAAACTACAGATAGTTATCAGCATAGATACAATTGTTTGAATATAGCTTGTTTCGGAAGATTGGTAAATATGTAAAAATTGCCAAATATTCGTGTAATATAATTGGCAACAGCTGAAATTAAAAAATTAAAGGATTGTTTTCTCACTTCCTTAATTTCAGCTAAAATAAAATCGATTAAACTTGGTCAATCGTTCATTCATTTTCAATCTAAGTTGATGGCTAAAGCAAAAAAAATTGAACCCCTCACTGGCGAAGAACTGCTCAAGAAAGTCAAAGAGCTAGAAAACCTTAGCAAAGAAGAAAAAGCTAAGCAGTGTGGCTACTATACCGTGACAAAAAATGGTATAGAGCGCGTCAACATGATGAAGTTCCTCAATGCTCTGATCGATGCTGAAGGCATTCAGCTAGACAGCGCCCCCAGCGCCAACGGTCGCGGAGGACGCAGCGCTAGCTACAGAATTAGTGTCCAGTCTAACGGTAACTTGCTTATCGGTTCTGCTTATACAAAACAGATGAATCTCAAGCCCGGAGATGAATTTGTCATCACTTTGGGCAAAAAGCATATCCGTCTCAGACAAATAGACACGGAGGAGAAAGAAGATGCTGAAACTTTGGAAACAGTAGCTTAAAAATCAATTGTCATTCGTCATTTGTCATTGGTTTAGCAGTTGAAAGCAAGCCTGAAGGGACATTTTTATCTTCAGGAGATTTATTTGATTTCTTCTTTGTGAAAATACTAAAAATCAGGGCACGACAATATCGTGCCCTCAGCTAAACTAATGATTAATGACTAATGACTATTGAATAACTGGTAAACACTGGTGAAGAGACCTGCGCGTCACAGCTACTTTGCATGTTAAAGCAATTTCTTCCCGTTCTAGCAAACCTAAAATTTGCTCGTTGTTATCTCGCGCCACAACTGGTAGTTGATGCAAACCTCGCACGCTCATGCGATCTAAAGCTTCCGCCAAAGGTTCGTCGGGCCAGGTATAAACAATATCGGTAGTACAAATATCCATAAGAGTTTGATGGCAAAAACGGCGCTCGATGGTGTGAGGAGAGTCGGGATCGTGCTGCCAAATAGAAAGGGTACGATTGATATCTTCTAAAGAGAGAATACCAACTAATTGCCCTGCGTTATTAACTACTAAAGCACTACGAGCGCGATCGCGGGTCATTTCCAAAGCAGCTTCTACAACCGAGGTAGTCGCCAAAATTTTTTTGGGACAAGGATGCATCGCTTCTTCAACCATGATTTGCTGCAACAGCTCTCCCTGCTCGTCTTTCAATTCCGAAAGACCTATTTGCTGCAAATTGGAATTAGAGTTGGAAGTAGGCTGGATTCGTTCCACCAGCCAAACACTTAAACCCACCGCCGCCATCAAAGGTAAAACGATGCGATAATCTCGTGTTAATTCAAATAGCAACAAAATCGCTGTTAAAGGCGCTCTGACACTTGCAGCCAGCACCGCTGCCATTCCCACCATCGCATAAGCTGGAGGAGCAGCTGCGATCTGCTTGATTGCAGGTACCAGCATCACTAGAATTTTGACATAGGCAGAACCAAAAGAAGCACCCAAAAACATCGCCGGTGCGAACACGCCACCAACAAAACCGCTACCAGCGCTAATAGCTGTCACCATTAATTTCACAAGCAACAGAACCAGCAACAGCTGCAGCGGAAACTCCACATCCTGGAGCATCGCCTCCACTGTTTCATAACCAATACCCAAAATTTGTGGAAAGTGCAAAGCTACAGCACCAACAATGGCGCCACCAATTAGCGGATGAACGAATCTGGGTATTTTACCCAACCAACCAAAACCCGGTAGCGTCCCGCTAAAGCAGGCTTTGAGCAGTTGAATGGATTGCGTGTAACTTAAAGATACCAAACTTGCTCCCAAACCCAAACCAAGGTATAGGGGTAATTCTAAAAGGCTGCGGACTTGGTAAACAGGTAAGGTAAAAGCAGGTTGCGCTCCCAAACCAATTTGAGCAATTAATGCTGCGACCACAGCTGCTAGCAGCACCACACTGACTGCAGAAGTAGCAAAAGATGTTGCTCCTAACACCACTTCTAAAGCAAAGAAAACACCGGCGATGGGAGCGTTAAATCCAGCTGCTAAACCAGCAGCAGCACCAGCACCCAACAGCAGGCGTTGGCGTTCTCGCGATACTTGCAGCACCACAGACAGCAACATGCCAAAATTAGCGCCAATTTCTACACTTGGTCCCTCTGGACCCAAAGAAGAACCACTACCCAAAGACACAGCTGCTGCGAGCATTTTTGTCACCGGTCGTAGCGGTCGTTTGATTTCTCCTTTTTGGGAAGCAGCGATCAAGGATGAAAGTCCAGGACCGAAATCTTGAGTGCGCCAGCGCATCAAACCAACTATTAATCCTCCCAAAGTGGGTACGCACGCTAAAGTCCAAGCACCCCACATCCCGATCGCACCCATGAAATTTTCTAACATCAAATGGTGGATCAAATCGATTAAATAGTGAAATGTAACTACACCCATACCGCTACCTCCACCGATGATCACGGCAAGAAGTAGCACAACTGTTTCCGGGGATGGCTGAAAATGGTTGAGCAGGTAACTCAAACGATAAGAGGGTGAAGAAGGAAAGGCAACTTCCTTGCTTACCTTCCTTAGTTCTGTGGGAGGTAGTAGGGCCATTGAGTGAGGAGTAAATCTAATAAAAAACTTAAATTTTTCTGTTTTAGTTTTTATTGTCAGCGATCGCTTACCAACTAGACAAGTAAGCACCTTGAAAATAGTAGTTCGCTTTATCTTATGTTTTCTATAATTTACCAATAAATAAGCTACAACTTCACGCCCCAGCCCAGCCAACATTCACCGATTCCGTCTTCCTCCGGTTATCTTCACCTTTTCTGAGCGTTGAGAAGACGCTTGCCAACAGGGTATGTACTTTCAAAAAGCTTTGGTTAAAATTTTTCTCATCTGCAAATTTTTTCTAGTACCAATGCTTAAATGAGAAACAATTAATGGTCGATGTTTTATAACAGGATTAGCAGCAACCGCAGGTACTCCCGTTATGCATGTGTTTATACTTCTTTTGTGACAGTGAAATATCTTTGGTTTGTAATCCGGCCATTTTGGAAAACTAAGTGTACTAAACGAACAAAGTAGATGAATACACACGCTTTCGATCGCCATTATCTTAGTTTGTCCCATTTGCCAAAAACATTCTCCGTCTCCAGCGGTTCCGACATATATAGGACTTTTCACCTGTCCTTACTGTCAAGAAAGGCTAGTAGTTTGCCAAAGCGGTCATTATGTTCGTGACCCGTTCAATTTCAAACAAATAGCAATTTCATCGGCAATACGCCGTCAAAGCCGACCTTTAGCTAGGATTATACGAGATTTTTTGCTTCCCAAACGTCCTGTAGTGGCTTTGGTGGTAAGCAGTGCTGTTTTATTTGCTATGATTGCTATCAGTCAGCAAACCACAAATCAAGATTCTTCTTTACCAAATATAGAAACAATCAAACCACAAGAAAAAAATCCCAGTGAGTAAATCTCCTGGGATCTACATCCTCTTCCACAGTTTTCAGTATTAGTATATTAAAAAATACACAAACTGACTAGTTATACATGCATGGCAATTAGCAAGCAAACCATCACCAAACTTCGACTTTTCGCCAACCAGTTAATTTGATTTACAGTCTGTTTGTATCTTTAGTGACCAACTTCCAACCCTGGGCTTGGTCGAGTAACTTCATAGAATCAACTTGCAGGGTATGAAAAGCAGACTCGTCCAGCAAAAAGTAGGGTTGAGGACTGTATTGCCAATAGTATTGTAATTGTTGAATAGAAGCAGAAATAATCGGGCGATCGCTGTAAAAATTCAAGGATGGCCGCTGTTCGGGATTGGATGTGTAAATTTTCGTACCTGGCGGGACTTGTCGTTGAATCATCGCCGCAACTGGTTTGACCGGATAGCGCTCTCCTAACTCCCACACCCAGTAGTTAGATTTCATCAACAGCAGCAAGGAAATATAACTTCCCCACAACAAAACCTTTAAAAACTGCTTGTCTCCCTGCTGTGCCAAAATCGCAGCTAAAGCCATAGTCACCGCCACCGCAGCAAAAACCAGCTGTAAATCTGGTTTTGGTAACGTTCCCCAACCGTAATAAATACTACCGGCAGTTGCTACTATCGCCTGTATTGCCAGACCCGCTACCCAAAGACGGGGATAGGACGAAGTTAAAGGTGTGTTTTCTATTTCTGCTAGCTTGGCTCCTATTGCCAGGGCCAGACCAGGATAAATTGGGAACACGTACCAAGGCAGTTTGGTTTCCATCGCAGAAATAGCAACTAGATACACTCCCATCCACACTAGTATCAGCTTTGCCCAGCTCAGGTTGCGGTTTTCCCAGCACAAACGCAGGCTAGATGGTAAAAAAAGCAGCCAAGGCCACGTATATTTGAAAATTTCAACTATATAATACCAAGGTGGTCCGGAATGTTTCTCCACGGATAGCCAAATGCGACTGAGAGATTGGTCAAACATGCCAGCCTTGGTAAAAACATGACCGTACTCCCACCACTGAAAAAAATACCACAAAGCTACGGGAATCATGCCGATAGTTATTCCTACCCACATGTAGCCACTAGTTAGCAGTCGCGGTGTATCCCAAAACAAAAACGCAACTGCCACAGCAGCTAACAATACACCCAGCATTATCCCCTTAGTTAAGCAAATTAACCCCAAAGCAATGCCGACGCCAAGACAATAGCGCAAATCACGGCGCGATCGCAACAAACACAGCATCATAACTGTAAAAAAACATACTGCTGCTCCATCCAACATTGCCAAGCGTCCGTGACGCACCACCGGTAGCATTGTCAAATAAATTAATGCACTGTAAACAGCACAAACACGTTGGTGAAAAATTTCACGACCGATACAATACAGCAAAGGTACAGAAATAGCTGTTAACACCGCTGCTGGAAAGCGTGTTGTCCATTCGTTCACACCTCCCAATGAGTACATCCAAGCAATCAACAAATGTACTAAAGGCGGCTTGTTATAGTAAGGCTCTCCTCCAAGTGTCGGATATAACCAACGTCCAGAACCAAGCGGAGCGCGCCAAATTTCCCGAGCTACCTGCGCTACAGTACCCTCGTCCCAATCTCGCAGTGGTAGGTTTCCCAAATTAAAAGTAAAAATTATTACTGCTGCCACCAGCAGCACTATTATCCACGTTCCATCAATCCATTTCTCTATTACCTGATACTTTTTTTTGAAACGACTCCAACCAAAGCTTGCTTCTTGCATAGTTTAGGATAATAATTTTGCTTGCTGGTTCAATTGCAAACAGACGTTTACCGGTCTTTTTTGTTGCTATAACATTAATATATTGACACAGACAAAGATTTATTTCTAGTCAAAAACAGATAATAGTAAACAGGAAGTTTTACTAGTATTTTCGATCTAGATATTGGGGGTAATTTTTGTTAATTTTTCGAGCCTCATCAAGGGCTATAAATTAGAGAATAAATTCTGGTAAGGGCACTAAGCAAGGCAAGTGCAGCTCTATTGATTGCATAGATAATTTGCAATCAACCCTAATTAAAAAATAAAAATAACTTGTACATTCCAATCTTCGTCTTGGCGAATAATTTCGATATAGCAAATAAATTCGCGAAAATAAAATCGTCTTTCTGTTTCCGACAAATCTAACCAAAATTGGGGAAGAGAAACAGCCTGAGCTACGGAAGGTAAATTAACAGGTGGTAAAGTTGCTAACTTTGCTTGCAGTGCGGATATTTCCGTGCGAAGTTTGTACGCTCTGAGTTTGGCGGTTTGGGGATCTAAAACTCCAGTTTCCACTAAAGTTGGTAGCTGTTCCAATATTTCTTGCTGACGGGCGATCGCCTTTTGCAAAGGATCTTTAGCAGCATCGAGTTGGGGAAAATTCACCTTGGCAACTGCTAAAGGAAGATTGCAGCAAATAGCTTCAATTGTGCGCTCCAACACTTTTTGATAGGAAATAGCGCCACATTTGGGAAGTTTGGGACAAGCAAGCGGGCGCAAATAAAGGTATTGCTTATCTTGGTTGCGAATGGTGACGCGACTGAGATTCATCGGCGACCGACACTCACTGCAAACTACCAATCCTGCAAGAGAACGGGGTGCACTTGCAGTTTTGGGTGGAAAGCGACTGTTGCGACGTAACAGGCGATCGACTTGTGCTGCTTGTTGCTTGGAAATAATGGGAATGTGGGTATCGGGAATAACCTCGCCGTTGCGATAAGCTGTATCGCCGCGATAAACGGGATTGGTTAACCACCGGCGTCCGGTAGTGACAGAAATTTTTTTACCATATTTTTTTGCCAAATAACGCACTGCTTTGCGCAGGGAACCGTAAAGTAGAAAATGTTCAAAAAAATCCTTAACTACTGGGGCGGTACTGCGATCTAAAATATATCTTTGTTTGCCGCGGCGATAACCGTAGGGTGCTTTTCCAGGAGGAGGAACCGCATCGAGGCGATTGCGAGCGTGTCCTTGGCGAATGCGACGACTGTGTTGCTGACGCTGAACGTGTTGTAATAACTTCCACATCTGAGCGCAGATAGAAAGCGAGGATTGAGAAGAATTGTAATCCTGCTCAAAAGCAATCAGCGTTATTCCCATTGCTTCTAGTTGCTCCAGGCGATCGCTAACTTGTTCGAGACTGTCCCCCAATTCTTCCAAACGGCGGACGAGCAAGCAATCGGGAGGATCGCTTTTGCAGTCTTCGAATAGTTGTTGTAGTTGCGATCGCTCACCCCAATCTTGATACAGTCGATTTATCTGCCATTGCCAAGTTACAGGTTCGGGAGCATTTTCCAACAGCGGATCGGTGTAAGTGTAAGCAAAAATTTTCATAAGCTTGGCGGTTGTAGTTTATTACTCCCGTTGTTGGTTACTGTATCACTTTTTGCTATGGTCTCACTGCTGGCTCAACTCTATGACATTACCATCGGGATCTTGGGTAAAAACAGCTGGGCGGCCAGAAGCGCTTGGTTGCACCGGAAAGTTATAATTTAAGAGCTGCTGTTTAGCGGCATCTAAGTCGGAAACTAAAAAAGCAATGTGGGGATTGCGTCCCCATTTTTCATTTCTAGGTTGAATGGAGACACCAGGTGCAACTATAAGGTGAATTTGATACTCACCAATTTGATACCAAGCACCAGGAAACTTCATAGGACGTTCCACTTTCGCCAATCCTAATACAGTTCCGTAAAAATGTTCCGAGCGTTGTAAATCCGTAACCAAAATGGCGGTGTGGAGCGGTCGGACGATCTGCATAGTTGCACAAAACAAAAGCGGATTGATTTTCGTGAAAAAAAACACAGCAGTTACTGCACGCACTGCTTGTTTCCATTGTAGTAGAAGGCTCCAAGACAGAGGGTGTCAATGTTTTGGTACTCAATAATTACAAGTGCGCTATCTTAAAAGTTAAGCTTTCTGCACAAACTCATGAAAGGCAAACACGTTTTGCTCACAGGTGGTACTGGTGGCCTGGGGTTGGGTGTGCACCAACGGTTTTGGCCCAAGATCCAGCAACAGTGACAATTCCTTATCGCAATCCTAAAGATGTAGAACGCCTCAAAAGTATTTTCTCACCTAGTGAACTTGCCCGAATTCAATTTCTAGCTGCCAATTTAAACAATGAAGCAGAGGTAGAAAACCTTATCAACCAGATGGTGCAAGTCGACGTGTTAATTCATTTGGTGGGTGGTTTTTCTATGGGAAAAACCTACGAATACAGCTTAGAAAATTGGAAACGCGATTTTGATATTAACCTCAATACCACTTTCCTGGTTTGCAAACACAGTCTCAAACGCATGTTGCAACAAGGTTACGGACGCATTGTGACCGTTGGTTCTAGGGGTGCGGTGGAACCGGTGGGAGAGCTTGCAGCTTATTGTGCTTCTAAAGCTGGTGTTGTCGCTTTCACCAAAGCGATCGCAGATGAAACCAAGGGTACTAATATTACGGCCAATGTAGTGCTTCCCAGCGTTATTGATACTCCGGCCAATCGCGCGTCCATGGGAACAGAAAACGCCCATCAATGGGTCAAACCAGAATCCATAGCCCAGGTAATTTGCTTTTTGGCCTCAGAAGCAGCTAAAGATATCCGGGGAGCAGCAATTCCCGTTTATGGAAATATTTAGCTAGCAATTATCCTTTTGAAATAACAAGATACTACAGTGAATGATAACTTGTGCCCAAACGCAGCTTGCTGCGCGCTAGATAGATACAAAGATGAACAGAATGTCTGCAAATTTTGCAATCCATTGTGTCAAGTAGTTTTGTAGTGACTGTGCTTTCTTTGTGCTCGCTACAACTGCGAACATTTGCGGTCATTTTAGGAAGAAATAATATGAAATATGTGATTTTACCGTGCAAGCTGTTTGAGCACTAAAAAATCACGGCAACACAGCAGCAGTACCTGAAAATTTTTAGTCAATCAGCGTTTGGGTAAAACCACAAATCCTTGCGAACAGGGGTTTTTAAAAACCACTGCACAAATTTCAAGCTAGAATGCAAGCAATGGGAAAAATAAGGTATTCGAGGAAAAAAAGTTTCCAAATGAACTGGTAAAAGCGGGCGATCGCAGTTTTATCTTGCAAATCTACTTTGCGAGTGCGCCACCACATCCAACCCAAAACGAGCAAATGAGTAATTACTAAAAACCCAAAATTAACTTTAGCCAGACGCAGCAACCCAATCAAAACCATTCCTGTGTAGCATGCAGTTAATACCCAAAGAGCAAGATTAAATACTGCTTGCTTGCCGAGTTGGATACTGAAAGTTTTAATGTTATATTGCAAATCGCCTTCCATATCGGGAATATCTTTGAAGATAGCGATCGCAAATGTGAACACCAAAATAAACAAAGTCAAAACCCAAACAGTAATAGGAATAGATCGATTCTGTTCTAATACCCAACTAAAGTGCAAAAACAACCCCAAGTTCACAATTGCTCCTCGCACGGAAAAAATACAAAATGCCGCCCAAAAAGGAAATTGTTTCAATCGAATCGGAGGTAAGGAATAGGCTGTACCAATTGCCAAGCTCATTGCCACCATACCGAATAAAAAAGGTCCATCCAGCCATGCCAAAAGTAAAGCTAAAATCCCGGCGGTTGCTACGATGAATTGTCCCGTTCGCCGCGAAAATTCTCCAGAAGCAAGAGGTAAATGAGGTTTATTGATCTTATCAATGGCTACATCTTCCAGTTGATTCAAACCGACAATGTAAATATTGCCGCACAAGCAAGCAATCCATGCTGCAAAAGCAGGAAATAGAGAATAGAAAATAGGAAGTGTTGAAGAATTACTATTGCCAACAGCGACTGTAATCAAATACAAACCTAACACGCTCAAGCTCGTACCAATAATCGTGTGTGGACGAGAAAATTTCCAAAAAGCATAAAGCCAGCTGCTCACCACACCTGATTGTGAAACTTGATTCATAATTTATTTCCACACAACAATCCGAACCGAATCAAACCACGCTCGTATCCGCGACTCATCAATCCTAAAGACAGTGCCCCAACAATAGTACTCCAACTCGAGCGCAGCAAACCAAAAATTGCTTTCCAGGAAATGGCCGAATCAATTACTGCGTTCCAAAACGGCGCTACTGCTTTTGACCAATCAGCAGTGCGGATATTTTGCAACCCGATTTGATGGGCGATCGCTTCATACTCGGGCAAAGAAATCACATAAGGTAAGCAATATACCTGGTAAATTTTCGCCAGATGCTGCTGCTCGCTAGCTGTTAGCGGCGCATTATCAATGGGGCGATGACACCAAGTCGCCACAATTAATTTGCCACCTGGTTTGAGGACTCGGTAGCACTCTTGCATAAACTTGACTTTATCTGGCATGTGCTCGCCGCTTTCTAAAGCCCAAACTAAGTCAAAACTATTATCGGCAAACGACATCGCCTGAGCGTCTGCAACTTCAAAATTAGTTCTGTTACCCAATCCCAACTGTTGGGCGCGTTCCCTGGCCCTTTTTGCTTGCACGGGACTTAAGGTAATACCCGTTGCTCGAGCATGAAATTTTGCTGCCAAATACAGAGAACTACCGCCTATTCCACAACCGACATCCAAAATGTTTTCTGCTTGCTGCACATCTGCCCAGCGAAGTATTTCTTCAATTAAGTCAATTTGTGCCTGACGATGGTCTTTCTTTTGCGTACCATCTGCTCCGTAGTAACCATGGTGCATGTGTTCGCCCCAAATTTCTTCCCACAAACCGGAAGAAGTGTCATAAAATTGCTGAATTTGCTTGTATAATGTTTCGTTCATGAAAAAACCGCGTTGAGACAAAGCAAAATTCAAATACACTACTGGTAGGCTACCACGTGTGTTTTTAATTAAGCCGTTTTTAGCACTAGGAAGAATGAAATTTGTCTGTCATACTTAGACGTGTTAGTTTTTTAACCTTGACATGACTGTTTCTCGGACTATTTGCTTGGGATTTTTAGCAGTCATCTGTGTGGGGACCATACTGCTAATGATGCCTTTTTCCACAAGTAGCGGTGTGTGGAACGACCCAATTGTGGCGCTGTTTACCTCTACTTCCGCAGTTTGCGTTACGGGTTTGTCGGTAGTAGATCCTGGTAGTTATTTTTCTTTTTGGGGCCAGTTGTTTATTGTTCTTTTGGTACAGGTTGGCGGTCTCGGCTACATGACAACGACAACCTTTTTAATTTTGTTAATTAGGCGTAAATTTGACCTTCGTCAAAAAGTAGCTATTCAACAAGCTTTAGACCGTCGAGGGATGAGCGGTAGCGCTCAAATTATTCGCTCTATCATTGCTACAACCATGATTTTTGAAATTACTGGCATATTTTTACTTTTGCCAGCTTTTGTTCCAGAATACGGTTGGAATCAAGGATTGTGGTTGGCAGTTTTTCACAGTATTAATGCTTGGAATAATGCCGGATTTAGTTTATTTAAAGATAGTTTGATTAGCTATCAATCTTCAGTTTTAGTTGTCGCCACAATCACAGGATTAATTATTTTAGGTGGGTTGGGATATCAAGTAATATTAGAAACTTTTGTTTGGGTACGCGATCGCTTGCTAAAACAAAAAGAACAATTAATTTTTTCCCTAGATTTTAAAGTAGTGACAAGTACAACTATTTTTTTGTTAATTCTAGGAACAATTGCCTTTTTTCTTGTAGAATTAAGAAACCCACAAACCTTTGGCGAACTCAGCGTCAGAGAAAAAATATTAGTTGCCTGGTTTCAATCTGTCACTCCGAGAACTGCCGGATTTAATACTATAGATATTGGTAAAATGACCAACGCTGGTTTATTTATCACCATTGCACTAATGTTTATCGGTGCAAGTCCGGGCGGTACGGGAGGCGGTATCAAGACCACTACCCTAAGGGTTTTAACTAGTTGCACCCAGGCAATTCTCCGAGGGAAAGAAGAAGTTATACTGTACGAACGGCAAATAGCAAAATCTTTAATTTTGAAAGCGATCGGTGTATTAATGGGTTCGGTAGCAACGGTTATTCTCTCCACAACCTTAATTGCCTTTACAGACCCTAAGTTTGAATTTATTCAAATTTTATTTGAAGTAGTTTCAGCCTTTGCAACGGTCGGACTTTCCACCGGAATTACTGGTAGTATTTCCACAGCAGCAAAGCTAATATTGATTGTCACAATGTATATTGGCAGAGTAGGCATTTTACTCTTAATGTCAGCAATTCTAGGAGATCCCCGCCCCAGCAAAATTCACTATCCAGAAGAAAATTTACTTGTTGGATAAAAATCAAAAATCAGCAGCAGATAATGATTGATGAGTAATAATAAAAGTTCGTAGTCGGGACTTTAGTCCCAGCAAAAAATCCCTCACTACCAACTGTTGTTCGTAGTCGGGACTTTAGTCCCAGCAAAAAATCCCTCACTACCAACCTCCTTGAAAGCGATACATCACTTACTACCAACCTTTTAAAACCAGATTAACAAGCACAAGAACTAGATAAAATGAAAGTTTGTAGTCAGCGCTATAGCCCTTCATATCTGGGTAAAAGCAACAAATCTGACTTACTAACAATCTAATACAGGGAGCGATCGCAAAGGTAAAAACCGTGAATTTTTCATCTCTAGGGTTCCTTAAAAGTCTGCGTAAAGACAATCAGCAATTTGCAGTTATTGGTTTAGGACGTTTTGGTCGTTCTGTGTGTTCAACATTGCACAAATTAGGGTATCAAGTATTAGCAACGGATATCGATGAAAAACGCGTCGCCGATGCATTAACAGAAAAGATAGTGGGTCATGCTTTGCAATTAGATTCCACAGAATCTACTGCGCTCAAAGAAGCAGGAATTTTTGAATTTGATACGGTTATCGTCGCTATCGGCAATTATATTCAAGAAAGTATTATCACTACTCTCAATGTTAAGGAAGGAGGCGTACCTTATGTGGTAGCAAAAGCTTCTAGCGAAGTTCACTACAAACTATTACAGCGAGTAGGAGCAGATCGTGTTGTCTTTCCTGAATACGAAGCAGGATGTGCTTTAGCGCGATCGCTCACCAAACCCTCAATTCTAGAAAGATTTGACTTGGACCCCGAACACAGTATCGTAGAATTGATTGTACCTGAAGAATTTCACGGCAAAACGATCGCCCAACTCCAACTTCGCAACCGCTATGGTTTGAATTTGCTAGCAGTTAGTCATGGCGATAAATTTCAAATTAATCCCGACCCCAACCAGTACCTCGAGCGTGGTTCGGCTATTGTAGTTATCGGATGCAATAAAGATATCAATCGCTTGCCTATTTAACTAAAGCTGGTTCAAAAATCTTCATCGACAAAAAATTCCGTATCTTCTTGCTGTGTAGAATCTCTTTTCTCCCCACCAGCTAAACTCCACAAAGGCTGTATTACAGCCATACCAATCATACCTGCTCCAGCACAAAAAGCCAGCAGCAAACCCATAGGAATTTGAATCGATTGAAAACTGAGGAATTTTAAAGATACGGGGGTGGCATTTTGTACTGAAATAATAGCAATTGCTATTACCCAAAAAGCTATAATTATCGTTGTTACCAACGTTGCAAAAGATTTCATCTTAGGTATTGATTGTAAATCAGGTATTTAGATTTATTTACACGCTTACAGGTTGGAGTTGATGAATTTCCTGTTCCATTGCTGATGCAATTTGGGTTAATTTTTCTGGAGAATTAGTTTCTATATAAACACGCATCAAAGGTTCTGTTCCAGAAGGACGTAGCAAAACCCAGCTACCTTCTTCCAAATATAGTTTAACGCCGTCTTTTGTTCCTATTTGCGCGACTCTAATTCCTGCAACTTCCGAGGGAGGATTTTTGCTGTAGGTATGGAGAATGGCCATTTTATGTGATGGTGTTAGGTGTAAATCCAGACGACGTTCATATCTGGGACCACCTGCTTCGGCGATCGCTTCTTTGACAAGTACGCTCAACGGTTTACCTTCCCAGGCGATCGCTTCTGCTACCAGCATGTTAGCTAAAATTCCATCCTTTTCCGGAATGTGTCCGCTAATACTTAATCCTCCAGATTCTTCCCCACCGATTAACACTTGTGTTTGCCGCATTTTTTCACCGATATACTTAAAACCTACCGGCGTTTCCAATAGTTGCAATCCATACTTGGCTGCCAAGTTATCCAGTAGGTGGGTAGTAGCAACTGTACGGACAATGGCCCCAGTTTGACGTTTATTTTTAATTAAATGTAGGGTCAGTACTAACAGCACGCTGTTAGCAGTAAGAACCTTTCCTTGTTCGTCGACGACAGCAAAGCGATCGCCGTCTCCATCAGTAGCTAAACCCAAATCAGCTTTGTCGCGACGCACTGCTTCCACCAGCTGCTGGAGTTGTTCTTCCCTCGGTTCTGGCATTCCTCCACCAAATAAAACATCACGCCAAGGATGGAAAGCCTCTAACTCGCAGTGGCAATGTTGCAAAACTTCATCAAGATAACCACGGGAAGTAGAATAAAGAGCATCGTACTTAACCTTTAATCGAGCATTGCGAATTTTCTCCACATCCAGGAGACTGTACAGAAAGTTTATATAGTCTGGTTTGGGGTCAAAACTGGAAATAGAACCAACCGAACTAGTTTGGGAAGGTGGAGCATCCGATGCACCTTCAAGATTTGCCACAATAGTATCAGTTATTTCTAAAGTGGCAGGTCCAGCATAATCAGGGATATATTTAATTCCACAATACGGTGCTGGATTGTGGCTAGCAGTAAACATTAACGCCCCAGCAGAATTTAAATGACGGGCGTTATAAGCAATTACTGGTGTGGGACAATCCCGCTTGGTGATTTTAACTGTCCAGCCTAAATCTGCTAGGACTTCTGCGGCTGTACGGGCAAACTGCTCGGCTAAAAAGCGAGTATCGTAGGCAACAAGAACTGGTCGATTTTTAGTATAGGCTGTTTCGATATAACTTGCGATCGCTCGCGTTACTTTCCTGACATTGGGAAAAGTAAAATCGTCAGCAATAATGCCCCGCCAGCCATCAGTACCAAATTTTATTTTGCAGGAATTACCATTGGCTTTCATTGTTGCCACTTTTTTCACCCACCATCTCAATACTACATGAACCATTTAGCAAGATGCTTGTATCTTAATTTGTCCTTTCACCGTTATTAAGCAATGTCAACCCCGGAACGACCTTTTGCTAGTTACCACCTTTGGTCTTTAGTGGCCCCTGCTGCGGGTCAACAACATTTGCATTGCCAAATGAGAAGGGGGTTTATCAAAGCACGCCAGCACGAACCACAAGTGCAAGCACTCTTAGCAAAAGTCACCGCTCCTCAACGAATTGGTTTACTAGCACAAAAAGGTATTTATGAATTTCATCACAACAGAAATCTTTTGAATCAATCGGATGGTGTACAAAAAGTAGCAGAATTATTAAAACTGGACAAATATTCTGAAGCAGTTCAACAGCGCGTACTACAAATTTTGACACAGTATCATCACCAACCTTTACTCTCCGGGAAACGAATTCTTTTGTTAACCCGCGGTGATGAAGGTTTTCCCAAACCAATTTTGGTAGAACAAAAGCACTACTCTTTCCGTTTATACGCTGCTATGGATTGTGTTTTTATCGAATCCAACGGCGCTTTACATATTCTAGATTTCAAAACAGGTAAATCTACATTTGACCGTCGCCAAGCATTAGTTTATTTACTAGCTGCTCGTTATCTTTATCCTAGACAAAAAGCTATCGCTTCCTTTTATAATTTAGAATTTGCTAAAAAATCAGATTTGATTAGTGTTACCAGGGGAGAACTAGATTTTGTTGAATTTGAATTAGCCACTATCGCCCAAAAACACCAAGAAGATTTACAAAAATACCAGCAAAAAAGTTATAAGTTTAGCCAGATATTTCCACCTAATCCTGGTTATCACTGCAAATTTTGCCCCTTTAATTCTATTTGTGAATTTTCGGCTTTCAAAGCATTCTCTAAAAATGCATAATCTAGTTTTTAAAACCTAATTCTTCCACGACTGTTAAATAAATTAAATCCTACGGAAAATGCCGTAAAAGCCACTATAAAATTTATTAAACTAGTTGGTTTTAATATTGCTCTTCCGTTTAAGAAAACAAGAATGATGCCAATAGTTAATAAAATCCACCCTAAATTACCAGTTTGTCTCCTGGCAAAAATTAATAACCAAATACCAGCCATGATGAGTAAAATAGAACTCATAGCTGGAAAGCCATAAAAACCACTGGCTAACACGATGTTTTGACAAAGAAAGTAAATACCTGTTACTATTAAAACCAAACCTAGAAATTGAATTAACAATCTCTCCATAAAATTTCTATTTAGAGACGCTCAAGCTAATTAATATCTTATAGTTAGTTAATTAATAAATACCTGGAGGATTCTACGTAATTCTAATTTGTTTTTCATGTATAGATACTAGTGAAAATACTGAAAATACCAATCTAGCAACTCACTAGCCCTGAGTTAAAATTGGAATTTATATAAGCAGAGCACAATAAAACTTGAAAATCTAATTGTTAGTATATATGAGCAATTTTACTCAGTTATTTGCCTCCAAAATCATGATAATAAGCAATATCTAGAGCCATAAATTTTTATAATTTAAGTACCAAAAACTTCGAGTAAATAAATAAAGTGAAACATAAGCGCCCATCTGGTTTATTGGCAATTATAATTTACAAAAGCTTTGTGGCTGTACTTCTTTGCATAACATCTATAGCTTTGCTACTAGCATTAAAAAATCGTCAAGAATTAACTAATTTTTCGGAATCTTATATTTTAGAAACTAAATTCAAAATTATAGAATGGTTGATAGATGCCATCTTGAATATTAATCCAAATAAACTTAAATTGACTGGCATAGTTATGGGAGTTTATGCTATTGTTACAGCCATAGAAGCAGTAGGTTTGTGGTACCAAAAATCCTGGGCAAGACTACTAGTTTTAGGACTAGTTGGCATTAGCATCCCTCCAGAAATATTTGAATTAATTAAACAAATAACGATACCAAAATTTGTAGTTATTTTAGTGAATGTAGCTGTATTTTGGTACCTGCTACAGCATTTTCCCAAACAGAAAAATTAGCGTTATTTACAACTACAATATCCAATACTGATTATCCAAATTACCGCCAGCAAACACAGAAAGACAGCTGAAAAATAAAAATGCTAGCTGAATCTATGCAGTCAAAATTAGCGAATCACAAGTCATGATTGATGACAGTAATGGTAGGATTCTCAACACCAAGAGATCAATCAAGAAGATAGCGATAGCGATCGCTGAACCTGAAGACATAACAAACATGGTGAGCGATCGCTGTTTGTTAGTAGTAAGCGATTTATCGCTTCATCCTCCGTGAGTGAGGGCTAAAAATAGGAACTTGTAAGTAGTAAGGGATTTATCGCTTCATCCTCCGTGAGTGAGGGCTAAAAATAGGAACTTGTAAGTAGTAAGCGATTTATCGCTTTCACCCGGATGCTTGCTACTGGATACATTTATTCGAGAGCGATCGAGATACTGATTTGAAAGCGAGGAGTTTCATTAAACATACGATCGCGGAGGTTTTCTGCTTACTTGATGGGGGTTGATCAAAAGACTTACTCCTATTGTCCAGGCCAGGGACACCGTCCATCCTGCCAAGACGTCAGAAGGATAGTGAACTCCCAGATATAATCGCGTCCAACCAATTACTAAGACAAATAAACTTCCTGCAATCAAAACAAACCAGCGCCAGGGACTGTTCCAACTCAAAATTACCAAAGCTGTGACAAAAGTCATGCTCGCCATTGCATGACCGCTGGGAAACCCATAGTCAAATTCTGGAGCAGGTGAAGTCCACAAATGAGGACGCACTCGGTGCAACAATAGCTTTACTGTTCGATTGATAATAACACTGCCGGTTGAGGTGACGAGAAAGAATTCTAGCGCACGCCATTGTCGCCGGACCAGCAGGAACAAGGTTGTTAATATTGCTGCGGGAAACACTCCCCAAAACACTCCCAGCTTTGTCAAATATGAGACAAAAACGTCTAGTTGGGGTTGAGCGGTACTGTGAATCGCTAGCAGAATTGGTACATCAAAGAAAAAACCACCTTTTTCCCAGACATCCTCTGCTAAGTCACCAAATACAAGCAAGGGAAGAATAACACCTAATAGCAAAGGTAAAACAGCTCGAAGACGAGCAGGGAACTGATGTTTGAGCCAAAACAACAAAGAATGCAAGATTTGGTCGAAGATTTCAGCTAAAGCAATATCGATTGTAACCCCAAACTGACCGCAGGCGATCGCGAGCATCCTGATTCCATGCGTGGCGCTTTGTAAACAAAATGGAAATTTATCTTTCCTAGTTCTTGACTTTTGGTTTTTAAAATCCAACCAGTCAAATTTTCCAGAGCATCGCGCCCTATGAGCCATTTGAGCAAAATCATTCGATTTCAAATTTTGTGTTCATCGTCGCAATGATTTTCTAATTTACAGCAGCTCGACTTAATGGCGCTTGTTGCTCATTTCTATCGCCACCAACTTTTCCTGCTCATTTTCCTGAATATTCCTAGTTATGCACTTAGAACCATATTTAGTATTTGTACTCACAGTATTATGTTTGACAGCTATAGGTTATTATGGCTGTGCTATCTGTTCAGTTCGAGATTTTTTTGCACGTCCAACCAAGGTAAATTCTAATTTTCATCCACCTGTTACTATCCTCAAACCCATGTGTGGATTAGATAGTAATGCCTACGAAAATTTTGCTTCTTTTTGTCAGCAAGATTACCCTAACTATCAAATTATATTTAGTACCTTAGATCCCCACGATCCTAACATTGCAGTGGTACGGCAAATTATTAAAGACTTTCCAGATGCTGATATTCAATTAGTAGTGAGCGATCGCGTTATCGGTACAAATCATAAAGTTAGTAACTTAGCAAATGCAGCAACTAAAGCCAAGCATTCTTTTTTGCTAGTAGCTGATAGCGACATTCGCGTTCGACCGGATTATTTATCACAAGTTATACAACCCATGTCCGATCCGAAAGTTGGTATTGTCACTTGCATATACCGCTCCTTACCCCAGGGATGGGTTGCTATATTGGAAGCTGTAGGAATTTCCACCGAATCTCATCCGGCTATTTTAGTTGCTCACAAATTAGAAGGTATAAAATTTGCCATAGGTGCAACTATTGTCATCCCAAAATCTGTATTGAATAAAATTGGAGGATTTTCAGCCATAGCCGATTATTTAGAAGATGACTCTCTACTAGGCTTTTTATCAAATTTAGCAGGTTACCGAATTGTCCTTTCTAATTACATAGTTGAACATGTTAGCGGTAAAGTTACTCTCGCAGATTTTATCCAACGTCAAATACGCTGGTATTGCGGTACAAGAACCTCTGACCCCTCTGGATATCCAAAGCTTATATTTACCTTTGGAACGGTCTATAGCTTGCTACTGATTATTCTTACCAAAGGAGCAATTATTAGCTGGGTGCTCCTAACTGCTACTTGGACTGTCAGGTTAATAATGGCCTGGATTGTAGGAGCAAAATATCTGCAAGATCCAGCAGCAAAAAAATTTTTTTGGCTAGCACCTGGGAGCGATATTATTAAATTCATATTTTGGTGTTATGGCTTTTTCGGTACTACAATTTATTGGCGAGGAAGAAAGCTAAAATTAAGCCCGGATGGCAAAATAACGTTAGCAAAACCAAAACAAATCAAAATGAATAGCTATTTTCTGAAAAAGTTTTTTATTGATATTTCCTCTTGAGGGAAAGACTAAAAATTTTTCTGCTTTTGGGAAGAGATGTGGCTTAGATATATTTTTCATCGTTTAGCAGGTATTCCTATAATCAATCCCCAGTATATTCAAGCTTTTTTACTCACCAAATGGCTTTCCCACTTTGGTAGTAAAAAGATGAACGTTAGCAATAAATCAGCGATAATTTTTGCACCCCATCAAGATGATGAAACTTTTGGCTGCGGTGGCTTAATTGCTCTGAAAACTCAATTGAAAGTACCAGTAGCAATAGTCTTCATGACAGACGGTCAAAAATCTCATCTTTGTACTCCTTGGATTAAACCACCAAATAACTTGATTGAAACTCGTCGACAAGAAGCAATTACCGCCCTGGAAATTTTGGGTGTTCAGCAATCAGCGATTCATTTTCTCAATTTAGTTGATGGCATCTTGAATGTTTTGACAAACGAAGAAAATCAAAGCATAATTAAAAGACTAGTTGACTTGATACAAATTTATCAACCAGAAGAAGTTTACGTTCCACATCAAAAAGATAATCATACCGATCACGAATCTACATACAAGCTAGTGAAATTGGCTATTGAAAAGTCAAAAATGCCAATTAAATTGTTACAATATCCAATTTGGATGTTTTGGGAATCTCCATTATTTATTAAAATTAAGCCGCGAGATTTAACTAATGCTTATCGATTAGAAATTCAGTCGGTTCTGGAACGCAAAAAACAAGCAATTTCTGTTTATAAATCGCAATCTTCGATTCTTCCTGCTAGTTTTGTCAAAGGTTTTATGAAAAAACCTTATGAAATATTTTTTCTAGATTCCTGGTGAAAATGAATGGGATTTGTTGTTGGATGTGATTGCTAGGGATACTGTTAGGTGTTAGAATTTTAGCCTTGACGGTTTTCCTGTAAATTGGCAAATTGCAAACAATTGTAGCATGCGTTAGTTAAGCTTTGTAAAACTTAGAACACTCGCAAAAATCTTATCTATTTCTTGACTTTTGTTACCTATAGTGAAAACGTCAACACAAATAGAGAGATTTTGAGAGCTATGAATACTGCGACGAAACTTACCTTTGCAGCTGTGGTTGGTATTTTTGGTCTTGGTAGTCAATTGCAAACTGTATATGCAAAGCAATATGCAAAGCAACCACAATCACACGCAGCTATGACGGGTCAACACAATCAAGCTGCTAAAACTCCAGTTCTAAGAGTTGGTAGTAAAGGGCCAGCTGTCAAGCAGCTTCAAGAAGCTTTACAAAAACAGGGATATTACAAGGGTCCAATCAATGGAATTTTTAATCCTCAGGTGCGTTCTGCTGTTATAGCATTTCAGAAGTCCGAGCATTTGACTCCTGATGGTGTTGTTGGACCTAAGACGCAAGCTGCGATGAAACAGCACAAAAGCTGAAATTTAAGTTGGTAAGCGGACAAGAAAGCAGCTACCAGCTCCTAATTGACTGGTCACGGTAATCAATCCGCCATGATTTTTAGCGATCGCTTGAGCGATCGCCAATCCCAAACCAGAACCACCTTCCCAATAAGAACGAGACCGGTCTGCTCGCCAAAACCGTTCAAAAACTTTGTCGAGATGTTCTGGTGCGATTCCCACACCTGTATCTTGCACGTTTACATAAATTTGTGAACCAACGCGACTAGTTTTCACCTCCACCATACCTTTTGAAGGAGTATAGTAAATTGCGTTTTCAATCAGATTAGAAAATAGCCGCCTTAGTTGAATAGAGTCGCCTTTGAGATAGAGATTCTCCATTAACTGAGATTGCAAATTAATTTGTTTAGCTTCAGCTTGAGGCTTGTAAAACTGTATCAGCTCCTCCAAAATCAACGTTAAATTCAGGGTATGGAAATTTTGATTTGTTAGTTGGTCGGTGCGTGCTAATAACAGTAAATCTTCTGTGAGGCGAATCATTTGGTTAGTAGCATTGGCGATCGCGGAAAACTTTTCTGCATCTTTTGGTCCTATTTCTTCGGGATATTCTAAAGGTAATTCTGCATTAATTTTAATTGCCATTAACGGACTGCGTAATTCGTGGGAAGCGTCGGCGGTAAATTGTTTTAGTCTTTGAAAGCTTTCCTCTATTGGTTGCATTGCTTGGCGAGTCAGTAAAATTCCTCCCATACCGCTTAAAACCAAAGTGACAATAATGCCACCGCCTAATTCCCAGTCTAATTTTTCCAGAGTTTCGTCAAAGTCCTTTAAAGATTGACTTACCCTTACATAACCAACCAAGCGATGATTATCGCTATCAATAATTGGTAAAGTTACACCTTGGATGCGAACTTTATTGTTTTGAAATTGTACCGTTTGATGGGGTGATAAAGGTAAAGTGAGAACTTGTTCTCCTTGTTGAGCAAGCAACATCCCTTGTGAATCAAACCACTGTAATGCCTGGTGACGGGCAATTTGCTCTTGGAGATAAACCTCGTTTTCAATCTTGAGGTGACCTGCTTCGTATTCTACATTGGCAGCAGCACTTTGTCCTATAGCTATTAGTTTGTCCGTTATTTGTTGGGTCAAACTGCGAGTAAAAGCCACCCTAACTGCAAGGGCAAATATTCCTAAAAGTGATGCAAATACTAACAAGTAAGATAATAATAAACGATATCGAATTTTTTGAAACACTTCAGAGCGAGCAGAATTTCAGAATGAATATTTCAATTCAATTATTTTACTTGGGGCAAAGACGATAACCAATGCCGTATATATTTTCAATTATGTCTTCCGAGCTACCAGCTGCTTTGAGTTTATTGCGTAAATTGGTAATATGAGTTTTGACACTTCCTTCTCCGGAAGATTTATCTAATTCCCAAAGTTTGTCAAGAATTTCAGAGCGAGTGATAACGCGATGGGGGTTTCTCAAAAAATATTCTAATATCATGTATTCTTTGGGAGTTAAGGATAAAACAGTTCCTGCGTAGGTAACTTCTTGGATTGCCGGATCCAGCTGTAAATTCTCGTGAGTTAAAATTGGCGGGCGCAGCTGCGGACTTCTGCGTGCTAAAGCTCTAATACGTGCTGCTAGTTCTTTTAAATCAAAGGGTTTAACCAAGTAATCATCAGCACCAGCATCAAGGCCAATAATTTTATCGTCTGTGGTATCTCGTGCTGTTAGCATTAAAATTAAAGCCTGGGAAGAAGCAGCGCGCAAACGCTGACACAAAGTGATTCCGTCTAATTTAGGAAGCATTAAATCCAACAAAACTAGCTCGTACAATCCGGATTGAGACCACTCCCATCCTGCAAGTCCATCGGTGGTGATATCTACAATATGGTGTTGTCGTCTTAAATACTCAGCCAAAGGTTTAGCAATGCGATCGTCATCTTCAACTACTAAAATCCGCATAATTTTCTACCTTTGAGGAAAATTTTGTTCAAAAGGAGGTAATTCTTCCAGGATAGTAAATCGGATGTGATTGATTGCTAATTCTCCGATGGAAATATCTTCTTTTGTTAATCGCGTGCCTTTACTAGTTAAAGTTTCAAAGGGAATTCCTTTACCGATTTCGATGTGATACCAGCACAAGCCCATGAAAAAGCGTGTAGGATAGGGGCCGTAGTTACCAATATCGTCGGGATTGGATTCCATTGGCAACCAACCGAAACCCGGGACATAAAACTCCAACCAGACGTGGTTGTAATCAGGTTGCAGGGGTACGTGCTGGTATTCGGCGTGGGGGGGGACATTTGTAGCGACCTACAGTGCGACAGGCGATACCATTTAAACGACATAAAGCCAGCAAAACGCCGACATACTCGCCACAGGAACCAACTCCTCGTTCTAAAACTCGATCTGGAGTATCGATATAGGGTTTGATGCCATAGGAAAGTCGATCGTAGACATAGTTGCGGATACTGTACATTTTGCGCAGCAAATTCGTTTCTGTTCCTACAGCTTCGGAAGCTGCGCGACGAACGATAACGCTATCCATGGCTAAGTCGTCATCGTCGACCAGGTAACGATGGGCAAATTCTGGTGAAAGTTCGGGAATATCTTCCACATCCTTGGGAGTGAGACGATATTTTATACCTCTGACTTCCAAAATTGCCTTCCAGCCAAATATGTGGCGTTCGCCTGGAGTTAAGGTATCAAATGTGAATACTGTTACTTTTTGTCCGTCGATGGATTCTTCTTTAAAGGGTAGTCCAATTGGTTCGACGTGTTTGACTTTTTGGCGATCGCTGTTGCTGGGTAGGGCGATTCTCCATTCCAGTTGCTGTAAGTATACTTCCTCGAGCGGAGAAATTTCTTCTACGTAGGACATCTCCACCAGGTAACCGTTGGAGAGGGCGTAGTGTTTGTGCGGATCGTAGTGATAGTAGAGTGGGTGAATAAACGTGCGATCGCGGTATGCTAACTCATAATTGGGATTGGCGTTGGGGTTATCCCGGACGTAAGGTTCTTCACAAGCATAAGCAACATACAGAACTTGTTGGTCTTTTTGTGTATTGTTTATGGCTATGCCTGTGGGAGACTCAAAAGGTGTAAGGACGCTAAATTGAACTTCCCCTGTTGCTCTGTCGGTGCAATACACTGTTTGTTCCGTCTTGTCGCAAACCCAAAGAATTTCCTCGCTAACTGCTAAATTTTCCACTCCTACCCCAGGAGCATAAAATCGAGTTATTTCTTTGCGGGTGTTGCCGTCAAAGACCAAAATGTATCCCAGTTTTTGGCAGCTGACGTAAACTGTCGATTCCCAAACGGCAATACCGTTAGCAGGATAAGGTAAGGTAACAAAATGCTCCAGACCTAAAGAAGATAATTTACAAGTATAAACACCGTGATTTCGAGTTACCCAAAGGGTGTCTTTCCAAATTGCCAAACCAGTGACATCTGTAAATTCTCTGGTTTGGTGAGGATTGAGGATTTTAGTGTTGTCTGAAACAGGATCGATTTGTAGCAGGTATCCTTTAGAAGAGTCGATGGCTATAAGGCTTTCTTTGAAGAAAGCTATGCCATTAATAGCAGTAGCACCGATTGGTCGGATGGTTCTTTGCCCAAGCATTTGGCGAGGTGAAAAACTCTTGAGAGCAAAATTCATATTAAACTAATTTATTCAATGATGTTGAGCACGCCTGTAATTTGTCGTCGTGCGCGATCGCGCCGTGGAAATAGTATTTTTTCTTATTTGCAGTCACCAATTTGAGATTTATAAAATACTTTAATACCAGTGATAATACTGAATAAATGCTCCAGAAAATGAAGAAACTTTAGGAACCACACTAAGATTCACACCAATGAGTAACATTCTTAATGTAACTTTAGTAGATGGTTTTTCCAGCCTTCACTAAATTATGATCGAATTTTGTAACCATTTCCTGTAACCTATACGATGTCTGCTCATTCTCTGCCTGATTCCACAACTGCTTGGCATAGTTTAGAAGTTGATAAATCCATCGAACTGCTTTCTACTCATGCAGACACTGGCTTATCATCTCAAGAAGTACAACAGCGGTTGCAAAGGTACGGTCCGAACGAACTAGAGGAAACGGGTGGTCGCAGTGCCTGGGAAATTTTAGTAGATCAGTTCAAAAATATAATGTTATTGATGCTGATCGCCGTAGCTATAATTTCTGGGGTTTTAGATCTTTTAGCTTGGCGAGCAGGTCAGCTCAAACCAGGGGAAGTACCCTTCAAGGATACTATCGCCATCTTAGCAATTGTAATTTTGAATGGCATTCTTGGTTACGTTCAAGAAAGTCGTGCGGAAAAAGCCTTAGCAGCTCTGAAAAAACTGGCTTCCCCGAACGTGCGAGTGCTCCGCGATGGCAAACTCACGGAGGTAGCAGCAAAAGAGTTAGTACCGGGAGATGTGATGTTGCTAGAAGCAGGAGTACACATTTCCGCAGACGGACGTTTGCTAGAAGCATCAAACCTGCAAGTACGAGAGTCAGCACTGACCGGTGAAGCTGAAGCGGTTCCCAAACAAGCAGAAATAGTCTTACCTGAAGAAACGGAGTTGGGCGATCGCACCAACATGGTTTTTCAAGGTACGGAAGTTGTCCAAGGACGAGGTAAAGTCCTGGTCACCAACACCGGAATGCGCACGGAACTGGGTAAAATTGCTGCTATGTTGCAAGCGGTGGAAAACGAACCCACGCCCTTGCAGCAACGCATGTCGCAGCTGGGAAATGTCCTGGTCACGGGTTCTTTAGTTCTAGTCACCATTGTCGTAGTTATTGGTTTTTTGCGGGGCGGTAACTTACAAGAACTTTTGGAAGTTTCCCTGTCAATGGCTGTAGCTGTAGTTCCAGAAGGTCTTCCAGCAGTAATTACCGTTACCTTGGCATTGGGAACCCAGCGCATGGTGCGTCGAAACGCCTTAATTCGCAAACTACCAGCTGTGGAAACCCTTGGCTCTGTAACCACTATTTGTTCCGATAAAACAGGAACCCTAACTCAGAATAAAATGGTGGTGCAATCCGTGTATACCGCTGCTCATCACCAAAGTTTCCGCGTTACAGGAGAAGGTTACGACCCCAAGGGAGAATTTCAGCTAGAACAACAGAAAATTGAACCGCAAGATTATCCTGAATTGCAAGCTTTGTTAGTGGCCTGCGCTGTTTGTAATGATTCGGTACTGCAACGAGAAAAAGGACAGTGGACGATTTTAGGAGATCCGACCGAAGGAGCATTATTAACGCTTGCCGCTAAAGGAGGTATTGAAAAAGACCAGTGGAATAGTAAATTACCTCGGGTAGGCGAATTTCCCTTTTCCTCAGAAAGGAAACGCATGAGCGTAATTGCCCAAGTAGAGGAGGTAGAGACGGGTGTATCATCGCTTACAGACGTAGATCCCGTTATCAGTCGCTTGGTGAACCTAGAAGATTACCTGATGTTCACCAAAGGTTCCCCAGAATTAATTTTGGCGCGTTGCACTCACCTTTTTACTGCCGCAGGTACAGTTCCTTTAACCGAAGAACAACGCCATGCTATCTTGGCAGAAAACGACCGCATGGCTTCCCAAGGACTGCGAGTACTGGGTTTTGCCTGTAGAGCTTTAACAGAAGTTCCACCACCAAACACAGAAGAAACATGGGAGCAGCAATTGATATGGCTAGGATTGGTGGGTATGCTGGATGCACCTCGCCCAGAAGTTAAAGCAGCAGTACAAGAATGTCGAGAGGCAGCTATTCGACCAATTATGATTACCGGCGACCACCAATTAACAGCCCGAGCGATCGCCACCAAGCTAGGTATTGCCAAAGAAGGCGATCGCGTCCTGACAGGCCAGGATTTGCAAAAAATGAGCGACCAAGAGTTAGAACAAAATGTGGGCCTGGTAAACATTTATGCTCGAGTTGCCCCAGAACACAAGCTGCGCATCGTCCAAGCTTTGCAACGCCGAGGCGAATTTGTTGCTATGACAGGAGATGGCGTTAACGATGCACCCGCCCTCAAACAAGCTGATATCGGTATCGCCATGGGTATTACCGGCACTGATGTTAGCAAAGAAGCAAGCGACATGATCCTGCTGGATGATAACTTTGCCACCATTGTCGCCGCTACCAAAGAAGGTAGAGTTGTATACACTAACATCCTCTGCTTTATTAAATACATTCTCGGCAGTAACATTGGCGAAGTTCTCACCATCGCTGCTGCACCTATTCTCGGACTGGGAGGTGTTCCCCTTACACCGCTGCAAATTCTCTGGATGAACCTGGTCACCGATGGATTACCAGCTTTGGCTTTAGCAGTGGAACCTGCCGAACCTGATGTCATGAAACGTCCGCCCTTTAGTCCCCGTGAAAGTATTTTTGCCAGAGGACTGGGTTCCTACATGATTCGAATTGGAATTATCTTTGCCATTATTACTATTATTCTCATGGAGTGGGCCTACACCCATTCCCACACAATCACAACTTCACAGCTAAGTCCCGAGCGCTGGAAAACTATGGTATTCACAGCTTTGTGTCTTGCCCAAATGGGTCATGCCATAGCCATTCGCTCTAACACGAGGCTGACTTTTGAAATCAATCCTTTCTCCAATCCCTACGTTTTGGGAGCTGTGCTGTTGACAACAATTTTACAATTAATGTTGATTTACGTTCCTCCTTTGCGCGCTTTCTTTGGAACCCATTGGCTTAGCCTCACAGAATTGGCAATTTGTCTCGGCTTTAGCGCCTTAATGTTTTTGTGGATCGAAGGGGAAAAACTATTGCTGCGTTTGCTCGGTAAAAAGACTGTTTAGGTATAGGGGATTGGGTAGTATTCTTCTTCTTCTTCCCAGTCCCAATATTTCAGTCAAAGCGTTTGCGATTCCCTGATTGCCAAAATGTATCTCCAGACCCTCGAACTTCAACAGTTTCGTAACTACAAACAGCAGCAAGTAGAATTTGCTGCTCCCAAAACTATATTGGTAGGTAATAACGCTCAGGGAAAATCAAATTTGCTGGAGGCGATAGAGTTACTGGCAACTTTGCGATCGCACCGTACTTTTCGCGATCGCGATTTAATTCTGCAAGGAGAAGATACCGCTCAAATTCGCGCCTGTGTCAAGCGTCAAACCGGTATTAGCAGTCTTGGCCTTACCCTCCGTCGCAACGGTCGCCGCACTGTTACCCTCAACAGCGAAAACCTCCGACGTCAGATAGACTTTCTCGGTGTTCTCAACGCCGTACAGTTTTCCAGCTTGGATTTAGAATTAGTACGCGGGTTACCTGAAATTCGCCGTCATTGGTTAGATACTTTATTAATTCAACTGGAGCCTATTTATACTCATATCTTGCAGCATTACAACCAACTGCTGCGACAACGCAACGCTTTTTTGAAACAAAATTTAGAAGCACGTCGTCCCAGCAGCACCGCACCATCGGAATTAGCCATATGGGACGCCCAACTAGCTTCTGTAGGTACGCGAGTGATGAGACGTCGCCAACGAGCCATACAGCGATTGGCTCCCATCGCCAAAGCTTGGCATGCTAGTATCAGCGGTAGTACAGAAACTCTACAAGTCAAGTACGCACCCAACGTTCCCCTCGAAGAAAACCAACCAGAACAAATACAGCAAGCTTTTTTAACAAAAATTCAGCAAAAGGTGATCGCCGAGCTGCGCCAAGGTACCACTTTGGTCGGACCGCACCGTGACGAAGTAGAATTGACAATTAATAACACACCCGCCCGGCAATACGGTTCTCAAGGTCAACAAAGAACGCTCGTACTCGCTTTAAAATTAGCAGAATTGCAATTAATAGAAGAAGTGATTGGAGAACAGCCGCTGCTACTGCTTGACGATGTTTTGGCAGAATTAGATTTATCTCGTCAAAATCAATTGCTCGAGGCTATTCAAGACCGTTTTCAAACATTAATTACTACTACTCACTTAGGTTCTTTTGATTCTCAATGGTTAAATTCCTCACAAATTCTCTACGTAAATCACGGGGAAATCTTTGAGAGTCATCCCTCTTACAGCCATCAGAAATAAATTCTCAAAATTCTACCTTGGCTTTGAATCTACCACTGCCGCGATCGCATTCGATTTTCATCATCCTGGGATATCATTGCTAAAACGCCTTCTGTTGGCAAGATATCATCGAACAATGATAATTAAATATCTAATTTGCAAATATTGAATAAAATTTATGTAAAAATTGCACATTTGTATGCGTGCAGCAAGTATGGCGATCGCACCTCACTCCCACACCAATTCGCAAATTATCGATAATTCCCGCTTTCCCAGCTGTATCCATAACTAGAGAGCTGGTGGGAGCAAGAGCGTGAGAATCTGCTGGAAGCCAATCATTATAGAAGTACTATTAGAAATTCTGTTAGAACTAGCTCCTAGCAGCTTAGACACGCTAGCAACATTTAGCGAATACCTGGTAGAATCGAGCTGGGAAACTGCTAAAGCTTTAGTGCAACTAGTTTTGACTAAAACCAACTACCAAAGAAAGTGGGAATTACCCTACTACCTTCCACAACCAATAGCATCCCCAACTATTTCTTCACCATGAGATTAAATGTCGCTAGAGCTTTCGCATATTTCTACTCACCGGATCGAATCCCCAAGAAAAGCGGGTACTATCATCATAACAAGCTCCAGTTAAATTTGCTCCAAAAAGCTTGGTATACCGCAGCTTTGCTCCGCGCAGATTCGTTTCAACCAACTTCGCGCCACTGAGATTAGCTCTGGTCAAGTTCGCCTTTGCTAGGTTAGCACCAGCCAAATTTGCGCCCCATAGTTTGGCTTTAGCCAGGTTAGCACCACTCAAGTCCGCCGCATATAAATTAATTCCAACTAAATTTGCTCCTATCAACTTTGCACGAGCTAAATTGACTGCGGTAAAATCTCTTTCTCCCGCAGCGTAACGCCGAATTAATTCGTTGGCATCCATAACGGTTTTACCTTCATCAGCAACTCACAAGCAATCTCTTCCCACTCTTGCTCCAAGTTGGCGTGGGATTCTACCTTACCACTGCGCCTGTACCAATAACGAGCATTGCTCAAATCTCCCTCTTTTCTGTGCAAATAAGCATGAACCCAAGCGCTATCGGTATCACCAGCATTTTGGACAATTTCATGCGCCTGATTCCAATTACCTTTGCGGTCGTACCATAAAGCTTGTAGCGCTTTTGGCAAGGACTGAGGACATTTTGACTGTTTTTCTATCAACTGCTTGAATTCCTCTAGTGTCATTGTCACCCTCCTTTTTCCATCAAATCTCAAGCCTCTATTCATCACTTTACCAACGACTGCAAATTGTTGGTGTTCACAAGTAGGTTTAAAAAGTTATCCCAAAAGATAAATCGCTCTTACGAACCTTGGACCGATATACATTTAATTTGGTAATTTGGGTGTGTTTAGTTAATTTAAAATCATCTCCACAATGAAAAGCGGTCGAATTCCACCTGGAAGCTTTGGTGTACCTGTATTAGGCGAAACAGTGCAGTTTGTACTCGAGCCAAATTTCGTTGAAAAACGCTATCAAAAGTACGGCTGTATTTTTAAAAGCCATATTTTTGGCAGGCCTACCGCGATCGTGGTAGGGCCGCAAGCAGCTGAATTTGTTCTTTCTAGCCACATGGATTGTTTTTCTTGGCGTCAGGGATGGCCGAATAATTTTAAAGTGTTGCTTGGCGAATCATTATTTGTGATGGATGGAGAAGAACACCGACAAAAACGCCGTTTGCTCATGCCAGCCCTGCACGGTACAGCATTGGCTAAATATATCGGTACAATGGAAGAAATTACCCGCCGCTATTTGCAAAAATGGCAGGAAAAACAGGAATTTACTTGGTTTGATGAGTTTAAGCAGCTAACCTTTGATATTGCTAGCGAACTGTTAGTAGGTACGAAAGCAGGTGATGATTCTGCGCGTTTGAGCAGGTTGTTTGATACCTTAACAAAAGGTTTGTTTGCGGTTAATCCCCTACCGTTACCGCTGACTCGATTTGGAAAAGCGATCGCCGCCCGCAATGAAATATTAGACCATATTGCTAAAGTTGTCAGAGAACGCCAAAAAAATCCCGCTCAAGATGCTCTGAGTCTGTTAATACAAGCAAAAGATGAAGAAGGTAAAAGTCTCGGTGAAAAAGAACTCATAGCTCAAGCGCTACTTTTACTATTCGCCGGACACGAAACCACAACTTCCATGCTGACCTGGCTATGTGTCGAATTAGCCCGTCATCCAGAGGTAATGCAACGCGCCAGAATAGAACAAATGCAATTTGCTCCAGACGGCGCATTTACCCTGGAACAATTAGGGCAAATGGTTTACCTAGATCGAGTGTTATTGGAAGTGGAAAGACTGCATCCATCAGTAGGTGGGGGATTTCGTGGAGTAATTAAAGACTTTGAATTTAATGGTTTTCACGTACCCGCCGGTTGGCAATTATTATATGCAATTCCAGAAACTCATCGCCTCAGTGGTATTTTTTCGCAACCAGAACGCTTCGATCCAGACCGTTTTAGTCCTCAACGACAAGAACACAAACAACATCCCTTTAGTTTAATTGGTTTTGGCGGTGGTCCACGCCTGTGTTTGGGAATAGCATTTGCCAAAATGGAGATGAAGATTGTTGCTGCTCATTTACTGCGTGGCTATCAATGGGAAATCTTACCCAATCAAAGTTTAAAGCCAGTAAGAATTCCCACCAATCGTCCTCAAGATGGGTTGCGAGTTAGATTTCAGTCTTTACAATTATGACACCTCCATTGCAGATAAATTGGTCTGAAGAAGGGTTGCAGCGGTTTCAGCAGGCTAAAGATTTTTTGCAAGAAAAACTTACTTCTGCAACTAATTCAGCACAACAAATTGGCGAATCGTGGAAAAAAACAGCAGCACAGGTTACTGAGTGGGCTATTAATACAGTTAATTCTAATTTCGGACAAGCAAAAAATTCCCTAGAACAAACATTGCAAGCAGCGGAACAAATTCCCAGTTCCACATCCGCAGCAATTCAGACGGCAATTTCTTCTTCCCTAAGGGATTGGCTGACAGAACATCCCGCTATCTGGCGATTTTTGCAAATTTTGGGTTGGGCAATTAACCATCCCATTATTAGTTTGATTATTTTGCTATTTGCTTTAGCCATTTTGGGAAGCATTATCAAAGCTATTGTGCGTTTGATAGAAACCGCTAGTTGGTCAATTTTGCAAGTTCCTTTTCGATTGCTTTTAGCTGTTTTGAAATTTATTTTTCTGTCATTTGCTAAGATTGGTAGCTTTGTTTTTCAAAAAATTACAGCCCAAAAAATAACTAATCAATTAGCAGCTTTACCACCAGCTTCTGCGGAATTAATTACTGCAGATAAACAAGAAAGATTGGCAACAATTGCAACTAGATTAGCACAAATTCAAAAAGAACAACAGGAACTTTTAAAAGAAGCAGCAGAACTTTTGGCTGCGGACACGCTTGGTTCTACAAAAGTGCAGAAATAAAACTTCCTAGTAACTACCTTTTCATTTAAACGGCTAAAAATCTGTTAATTATGTCTTGACTGAGTTCGCTAGTTGGACCAGAAGCAACAATTCCGCCTTTTTGCATAGCATAATAGTAATGAGCTTGGCGAACAAAATGCAAATGTTGTTCTACTAGTAACACAGAAATGCCTGTAGTTTCTACAATTTTGCTAATAGCAGTTTCAATTTCCAAAATAATTGATGGTTGAATACCTTCAGTAGGTTCGTCGAGCAAAAGTAATCGAGGATTTCCCATTAAAGCGCGAGCGATCGCTAATTGTTGTTGTTGACCGCCACTTAAATCTCCCCCTAGGCGAGACAGCATTTTTTTCAAAACAGGAAATAAAGTGAAAATTTCCTCCGGGATTTCTGTTTTTTTTACTGTTTTTTTCCTAGCTTCTAAACCGAGTAACAAATTTTCCTTAACTGTTAAACGAGGAATAATTTCCCTACCTTGAGGAACATAACCAATTCCTAATTTTGCCCGTTGGTCGGGGGATTTGGAGTTAATAATTTCTCCGTCCAAGATAATTTGACCGCTACGAGGTTGCAGTAAACCGATGATTGTTTTTAAAAGGGTAGTTTTTCCCACTCCATTACGTCCAATTAGACATACCATTTGTCCTTGGGGAACGCTGAGATCTACTTGACGAAGAATGTGGCTTTCACCGTAATAAACGTCGAGGTTAGAAACTTGCAGCATTGATTGCTACCTATTTTAATTACTCTTTTTGTTGTCCTAAATATACTTCAATTACTCGAGGGTCCTTTTGTACTTCTTCGATAGTTCCTTTACACAAAACCGAACCTTCGTGAAGAACAGTAACTTTTCGAGCGATTTGACGCACAAATTCCATATCGTGTTCGATGACTAAAATCGAATGACTGTGGGAAAGGGCTAAAAGTAATTCACCGATATTATAAGTTTCTTCATCTGTTAATCCAGCAACAGGTTCATCAACTAGTAATAAATCAGGAGATTGTGCTACTAACATTCCAATTTCTAAACGTTGCTTTTCTCCATGGGAAAGGAAAGCAGCTTTGAGATATGCTTTGGAAGCTAAACCAATAGTTTCCAGCAATCCTTGTATGCTCTTCTTCTCAGCACTGCTAGGAGAGCGAAATAAAGTGGAAAAAGCATTTTTATTGCGATTGCTAGCAATTTCTAAATTTTCCCAACAAGTTAAATTGAGGTAGACTCGGGGAGTTTGAAATTTGCGGCCAATTCCTAAACGTGCTATTTGATGTTCTTTAAAACGTCGCAAATTTCTACCTTTAAAAATAACCCGTCCTGTAGTGGGTTGTACTTTACCTGTAATAACATCGAGGAGTGTTGTTTTTCCAGCACCGTTAGGGCCGATTACTACTCGTAATTCTCCTGCGTCCATGCTGAAGTTGAGCTGATTTAATGCTTTGAGACCGTCAAAGCTAACGGTTAAGTTTTCAGTTTCTAAGATTTTGGCGTTCATGTTGCAGTTGTGGATCTGTTTCTAGGCTAGGATAGGTGGCAATGGGGGTAGAGTCTCTCAAAAGAGGAATTTTTGGGTTGCGCAACCATCCTACTAAACCATCGGGAATAACCGTGACTACTAATAAAAACAGCGCACCTTGGAAAAATAGCCAGAATTCTGCAAATTGTTCGCTCAAAAAAGTGCGGGCATAATTTACTAGTAAAGTTCCTAAAATAGCTCCTATTAAAGTAGCGCGTCCTCCTACAGCTACCCAAATAACCATTTCAATAGAAAAAGCAATATCCATTGCTCTGGGGGATACAGAACCGCTTTGAAGAGTGTAAAATGCTCCGGCAATACCAGCGATCGCACCCGAGATAGCAAATACTAAAACTTTGAATTCCGTAGGATTGTAGCCTGTAAACCTCAACCGACTTTCGTCATCCCGAATTGCTATTAATACCCTACCAAATCTTCCACTTGTTAAGTAGCGGCAAAGTGCATACGTAATGACCAGAAATACCACCGTGAGACTGTAGAAAACAAATTGTGTTTTCGCGTCGCTAACTTTAGCTCCAAATATAGTTGTAAAGTCTATTAGTCCATTGGTACCGTTAAAAAGTTTTTGCTGTCCGTTAAAGAAATTAAAAAATACGATAGTTGCAGCTTGAGTCAAAATCGAAAAGTATACGCCGCGAATGCGGTTGCGGAAAACCAAATATCCTAGCAATCCTGCTAAGATGGCAGGAATTACTACGACACAAATAACTGCAAAAGGAAACGAATAAAAAGGCCGCCAAAACCAGGGAAGTTCAGTAATACCATACAGTTGCATAAAATCAGGTAGCTCACCCGGGGGAACTTGCAGTTTCAGGTACATGGCGATCGCGTATCCACCCAAACCAAAAAAAATTCCGTGTCCCAAACTTAACAAACCAGTAAAACCCCAAATTAAATCTATACCCAAAGCCACGATCGCCAGGGATAAAAATCTTCCCAACAAGTTGAGTCGAAACTGGGACAGTATTGCTGGCATAATTAGGATGAGAATAACAGCGATCGCTGCTACTACTCCCACCTCAATCAAAAGTAGCTTTCTTGTTTTCTTTTTCATCTTGGTATCCTTGGTATCTTGGCGGTTAATTTTAAGCATCGACGGTACGACCTTTGTGCGGGAAAATTCCTCCTGGTTTCCACTGCAAAAATGCAATAATTAAAGCAAATACCATCACTTTTGCCATACTAGTAGTGGCAAAGAAGTTAAAGAAATTTGCCAAAGACTCAACAGGAGTGAATAACAAAGCCAAGGTACCAGAACCAATTAAATAATTAGCTGTACCAATTCCCAGTGCTGCGACCACAGTACCTGCTAAGTTACCCACACCGCCAACAACTACAACCATGAAAGTATCGATGATATAATTTTGTCCGGTGTTAGGTCCTACAGAACCGAGTAAACTGATTGCGCATCCAGCAACACCAGCTAATCCCGAACCAAGCGCAAAAGTAATTGCATCAACTTTTTCTGTGGGAATACCCAAACAAGCACTCATGCTGCGATTTTGCGTTACCGCACGAATTCTTAATCCCCAAAGAGAATGCTGTAGAAATATATAAATACCCGTGACGCAAACAATGGTTAAAGCAATAATGAATAACCGGGCGTAAGGTAGTTGCAAGCTTCCCAAACTCAATCCGTCTTGCAACCAACTGGGAGCGGTGACATCTACATTTTGAGCGCCAAACCAGGGTTGGGTAACTGCTAGTTGATAAGTTTGGCCAAGAAAATTACCTGTGGCGATCGCCGCACCCAAAGATAGTACCAGCAGTACCCCCACAACCCCGCGACGAATTTTGTCTGTACGAGTGCGAGATTTCAAAATCCCCAAACCGCCGAAAAATAACAAACAAAATAAAGCCACTCCCACAATTATTACCCAATTGACGCTACGGACAAATTGTTGCAATATCAAACTCACTCCCCAAGTTGCTAGCAAAGTTTCTAGGGGACGTCCGTAGAGATAGCGAATTACACCTTTTTCTAGAATTAAGCCAGCAATTGCTGTCAGCACAAAAGCTAAAATCAAAGCTAAAAATATATAAATCTCAAACCACAAGCCACCCAATTGTTTGCAGAAATTTTGTACAACAAATGTTGTATAGGCTCCTAACATCATTAACTCGCCATGAGCCATATTAATGACACCCATTAGTCCAAATACAATCGCCAATCCCAAAGCGGCGATTAATAAAACTGCACCAATACTAAGACCGTTAAACAAGGCATCCAAAAATCCTGCAAACATTTTTCCCCTGTATTGAATTTCCCCGGCTTTTTAGATTTTCTAAAATGGTAGGTTGCACCCCAAGGTGGATTTGAAGTTCAAACCGTATTAAATTTTGTACTTCTCGCCTTTTTTCGGATCTGACCAATCGCAAGCGTAACCCTTGGTTGATTTGACAAATTGATTCCAAGGAACAGGTTCCACTGCTTTAGAAGTTGCAAAAACAATATTGAACAAACCATCATCTCTAACTTCGCCAATCCTGACAATTTTAGATAGGTGATGGTTTGCGTTCATTGTCACTTTACCTTCTGGTGCATCAAAACTTTGACCGTAAGCTGCATCCCGCACTTTAGCTATGTCAGTAGTACCGGCTTTTTCTACCGCTTGTTTCCACAAATAAACTGCTACATATGCAGCTTCCATCGGATCGTTTGTCACTCGATTTTCGCCGTATTCTTTTTTAAAAGCAGCGACAAATTTTTTGTTAGCTGGGGTATCTACTGTTTGGAAATAATTCCAGGCTGCATAATGACCTTTGAGATACTCCACACCAATTGCTTTTACTTCTTCTTCCGCAATACTTACGGACATTGTCGGGTATTTATTTGGTGTTAAACCCGCACCTTTTAATTGCTTGAAAAAAGCAACGTTGCTATCTCCGTTTAAGGTGTTGAAAATCACGCCACCATTGGGCAATTTTTGCTTAATTTTTGTAATAATCGGCGTTACTTCTGTATTTCCCAAGGGAAGATAATCCTCTCCTACGGTTTTTCCACCCAAGGCTTCTAATTGAGCTTTAATAATTTCGTTTGCAGTTCTGGGAAAAACGTAGTCGGAACCGATTAAGAAGAATTCTTTTCCTTTATTTTTTAGCAACCAATCAACAGCGGGTTCTATTTGTTGATTCGGAGCAGCGCCAGTGTAAAAAATATTTTTAGAACATTCCTGCCCTTCATATTGTACTGGATACCAGAGCATGTGGTTTTTGCTCTCAAACACTGGCTTGACATTCTTGCGACTTGCAGAAGTCCAACAGCCAAAAACAACAGCTACTTTATCTTGATCGATTAATTTTGTGGCTTTTTCTCGAAAAGTATCCCAGTTAGAAGCACCATCTTCAACAATTGCTTCGATTTGTTTTCCCAAAACTCCACCAGCAGCATTAATTTCTTTAATTGCCAATTTTTCTGCATCAACGACACTTTTTTCGCTAATTGCCATCGTACCGCTCAAGGAATGTAAGATTCCTACTTTAATTGTCTTACCACTAGTAGTAGCTGCTGCTGGTGTGGCAGAAGTTCCTTCCGGAGAATTCGCATTTTCAGAAGTATTGGTAGGATTATTAGCACAAGCTTTCAGGAGCAAACTTGTTCCCAAAGTAGCGCCGCTGCAGACCAAAAATCGTCGTCTGTTAAATCTTGTTGTCATACAATTCCCTATCTTTGAGGAAGTGAATTTTGGCTAGAGTTATTCAGCTGACTTCCACGAGTAAACTTTTACTAAAAATGTTATGTGTCTTTGATATTAATTTGACACTTTTTCTACATAAAGTAACAAGAGATACCGTTTAGCAAATTTGTGCCTGGTTTTCTTTATAATTTTCAAAAAAAAGTTGGTTTGATGCCTATAGATGCATATAAATGTACATGAAGGAATGCTGGTCAATATAATTTTATAAAGTTTAATTTTTAGAAATTATTGTTGTCTTGGAGAAGATAACTGTTTAATAACTTCATCTTCCTGGTTCGATACCCAATTAGCAAAATGCTGAGCCAAAGAAGGTACGATCGCCAAAGGATTGCTAAACCCAGAAAACACGTAGATATCTTCTGCCAAAAAAGGTATGGAACCAACAAATGGCAAGCAAAAGTCCTTATGACTAAATGCTACTAAACAGTGATGCCAACTTCCCGGTAAATCAGCTAGCTGCGGCAATATTGCTGCTATACTCTGCCTTAGCCACCTTTCGCTTTGTAATGCATCTACCTTGGCGCCTGCATCTGGGATGATACGACTAATTTGTCCCAAGCGCAAACTTCCATCTTGAAACTGAATCGCACCCGCATCTAAAATTGCCGCTATTGATTCAGCAGTGGGTTTGTTCCATATTTCCTCCGACTTGCTAAACTCAGCTTCTAATTGCAGGCGCTGCAGACAAGCTGGCATAACTAAAGTACGCAAACGTATGTCAACTGGCGGAGTTTCAATTATCTCTGCGTGGGTGAAATACAACGGAATGGAAATACCGGATGCTTGTAACAACTGACGAGTTAGTCCGCCAGCACAAACTACAACTTTGCCACTAGAATAAGTCGTGGTAGTGGTTTCCACCTTTGTATCTCGGCTTGTCGATCGCTGTGCTGGATGTAATTTCAATGCTTGCGCCCGTTCCATGCGGCCACCAGCGCGCTCGAAAGCTTGGATATAGGCCTGCGCCGTTTTTTTGGGGTTGATATGACCGTGTTTGACCGTCAAAGCAGCGGCGATCGCTTCCCGATTCAACAAAGGTTCCATTTCCCACGCTTCGTCCCTAGTAAGTAACTTGGGAGGAACAGCACAACCAGCGTAAGAGGCCGCAACAGTTTTGGGGTCGGTGTCTCGAGGAACAGTTAATAACAAATCCAGCTCGCGAAACTCAATATCTGCATCTAACTCTTGGGACAGCAGACGATATCGCGCCATCCCCTCCTCGCACAACTGGCGAGTTAAAGCAGTAGTCGCAGACCAAAAAGCTAGACCGCCATAACTGTAGCGAGTAGCATTTTCAAAACTGGGGTTTTGTTCCAACAAAACTACTGACAAGCCTTTTTTTACCAATTCGTAGGCTACAGCAGCACCCGCAATACCAGCACCAATAACGATCCAGTCGTAAGTTTTCATCGAGGATTTTAAGCAAATCGTGGCATTTTCCAAAACGCAAATCTTGCGCCCTTGTAGATTCCGGTAAAAGGTAATACTACCACAGTCTGAAGCTTTGCCAGCAACCACTTGTCTGGATTCTATGTTGCCATAAAAGCATCTATAATCTCTTTATGTTGTCAAATACACCAGAATTTATTTTATTCCTGCAGCATGGATGGGCGGATAACAATCAAGCGATGCTCAAGCTGGGACATCGTTTAGTCACAGATACAACCTTGGTAGTTGCTCCCAAGTTACGATACATCCAAACCTGGATCGGAATCGCTCCTCTGATTGAGTGTGTAGAAAATATCGCCATCGAACAAATGGCTAAGTATGCTGGTGTACCTATAAGAATCGTCGGCCATTCCATGGGCGGTTTAATTTGGTTAGAATTACTGCATCGCCATCGCCATTGGCACTCGAGGGTACAATCGCTAGTTTTGATCGGGTCTCCAGTGGGTGGAGCTGATTTGGGAAAAATCTTGGATCCCTTCAGTCTAGGAATCGGGATTGCTCGCGATTTAGGAACAAACCGCAGAGCGATCGCTCAACAAATAGCTGCAATCATTCCAACTTTGACTATTGCCGGAGATATTGGCGGCGGTACTGACGGCACTGTTCCGGTAGAATCTACTAAGTTTGCCAATGCTCAATTTGTCTGTTTACCAGGTCTGTCCCACGCCGTGTTGCGAAATCATCCCTTGGTTGCCTCAACGATTCGTGACTTTTGGCTGGATTCTACCATCGGCATGCCCGTAGTCTTTGATGATATCGTACAAAGGCTACACGCAGTCCCGGGAATTACCGACGGACACTGGCGTCACTTTCCCAAAGCTCGGGTAGCGATCGCGCTAAACAACGGTGGTACCATTCGGATTTGGCGAAATTTCGTTGGCGTCGAGCACGTCTTTGTGGCTTCCAAAGAAGGACAATGTTTATATGCAGGCTTTGTTGGTTGGATGCACGCTCCCAATTTACGCCAAGCCTTAGAAGAAATCAGACAAGCACACGCCCTTTAGTAACATCCTGCCGCGTCAAATCAAAAATTGCAGCAATCCAATCTTTGATTTCCGGTAATGGGTAGATAACTGGGGTAATTCTACCATGGTATTACAGGCGTGGTAAACACAGGCTTTGGAGCTAACAGGCAAGGGAAGTTTCGGTGGCATCGAGCAATATCCAATAGGGGCGTCCGTGTATCCCACGCCGTTGGGAGAGATTTTGGTGTGGAACTTATAGCTCCCCAACCACCCCAGGAGTTAAATTTTCACAGGTACTATCTCAACTGTCCGCTTTGTATGTCTAACAAGCTTTCTACTCTTGGTTGATTTTGCTGGTTCCAGAATCGTTATATGGTGCTATTTTTTCCTTGTCTAACAAGCTTTCTACTCTTGGTTGATTTTGCTGGCCCCACTCAATTAATTGCGTCAGTAAAGATAAGGGAATATTAGCTTCGCTAGCTGC